>Ga0181394_1000757_pt1 | contig 14039 bp, 13 predicted proteins | sample 17SPOviralmetaG_FD_130123 | JGI IMG/M metagenome (GOLD analysis project Ga0181394, IMG submission 130123) | Marine viral communities from the oligotrophic San Pedro Time Series (SPOT) site, San Pedro Channel, CA, USA - 17 SPOT_SRF_2010-11-23 | ecosystem: Environmental > Aquatic > Marine > Strait...
AAAAATATAAAATTTAGACCATAATCAGTAAGAAAATTTAAAAAATAAAGTAAGAAATAAAGTATAAAATTCTAAAATAAATTAATTTTATACTTCGGTAGTCATTTCGCATTGAAAATGGTGTTAAATTAGTGGAGGTGTTTTTAAAACCTATTTACCAGTTAGATAATGATAAAATATCCTACTTCTCCCGTAATAGGGTCTAACCCCGATTTAACTAATTCAACTAAATTCTCCATTTCGTATCTAAAAATATATTCTAACAATTCACTATGAGTAGCGTGTGGTATATCTATTCCGTATTTTACTTTATAGTGGTTTAAATGTTCCGTCTTTTTCTTTTGTCGGTATTTATGTTCGTCCATATATTATTTAATGATAATTTTTTTCAAACTATAAACGACTTCAATACAACCATAAATAGCATTCGTTTTATTCATATCCATTAATCCGTCTTCAATAGCAAGTGCGGAATTATTAGCGTGTTTCCTAAATGAAGAGCATAACACATAACCTTCTTTTTTAGTATATAACTCACGGAAGAAGTTAGTAGCATTAATTCCTTCCCCTAACGATTTATGTTTAGACGATTTAATATATTCGTAAATTATATCCGCTTGACTTGAATTAGTATGATAAGTAGTAGTCTTAACACCTTCACGAGATTTTTTATCTCTTCTCTCAATCCAACTAATATTTTTAAAATCGTTTTTATCCATATGAATAGTTCTGTCATTAACTCCCTTAAAACGGAACTTATTTTTATTACCATATCTATAACACCACGACTTTTTTTGAACGCAATAGAACTCATAATCACTACTCAAACATTTTTCTAATTCGTCTTCAAAAGAACCGAACACTTTACTATTAGGTTCATATAATTTATGAGTAGCATAACGAGGGTCATATTCTTCTACTTCTCTCCAATGAGGAACTATTATATCTTTCGCTTTATTTTTCCATAACACAAAATTATCATAAGTAGTTTTAGTAGCGTCAGTATCAGTATAGACTAAATCCTTCAAACCTACTAACGAGTAAGAATTACGATACATATGATTTTTAGCATAATCGTATAAAGCACAACCTAAATAAATAGGTCGTTGTTTAGTTCTTTCATTATCCATTAGCAACTTCTTATGCTTTTCAGTTTTAACAAATAGTCTATTACCATACATATTCAAACAATTAATTTTTTTATAAGGCGTATTATCGTCTGCTAATAATTCGTTAGGTTCTATTTTACTTAACATAATAGCAAAATCTTCACCATTATCATATTGTTTAGTTTCTTCAATATGGTAGTCTTCAATTACTTTACCGCTAATAGCATTCATTAATAGTTTAAGAGTTTCACGAAGAGGAGCATTATAGTTATTATTGTTATTTTGTTTATACATATCTTGTTCGTTTTTTAGTTTCATAATTGAGAGTAAGAACTCAAACATTTCGCACGACTTATGGTATTCAGTAAAAGTAAATCCAACAACTCCTCTGTCTTGAAAATTAACTATTTTATAAGGAACACCGAAATCGTGTAATAGTTTAATTGTTGTAGTGGATAGTAATGCTTGTTTTATTTCTCCGTCATAACTCCAATCATTTTCGGTTTCGGTTTTTAGTGGATATATGTTAGGCAAATTTTTCTCTCGTAAAATACTTTGGTTAAAATCAACCCAATAAAATCCGTAAGTATCAAAACCAGCGAATTCAAACTGATTAACGACTTCTCCACTTGGGTAGTAGCAATCCAAAACCGATAGAACATACGGATATAAACTACATACATCTAACGACGCCATACGCTCTTGTATCTTTTGAACTCCGTTAAACATTTCTACTCTTCCAGCAACTTTACACCGCATTAGTTCTTTATAGAAGTCAGTAGGAATACGAGCGAAGGTAATATCTTTTTTAGCACATTCATTTTCAAATACGGAATAGATAAGAGAACCAATAGTTAATTTTTTAGTAATACAAGGAGGTTTTAAATGTTTAGCGTCTTTACCATTTTTACCTTTACCACTATTCAAAGCAACCATAGTATCATAAACACACGGAATAGACATTAGTGTTTTTTTATATCTCTGCGTAATAACAGCAGTAGCAAGATTATCGTATTCATTATATATTTTTAATTCTTCATTAGCATTACAAAAGTCAATTAGAGATTGAGGATTAGCATTAAATAGTTGTTGCGACTTATCGTGGTCGTATCCTTTTTTAGCACAACAATTAACTTTCCAACCTTTACAATTATCACTCAAACTACCTAATAAATGCTTCGCCAAATCAAAGAAGTCATATTTTTTACAATATTCGTGAAAACCATAACCATTCTTCTTAATAGTCATATTCAATAAACTACTACCAGCAAATAAGAAGTCTTTTTCCAAATCAAAATCATATTCATTCGTTTCAAAGTTGTTTTTACATAGTTCATTAAATAACAAGTAATTATCAAAATTAGAATTATTAAAACCGCAAAATCTATAACCAGTAGTTTTACTTATTACACCTAACCATTTAAAGAAGTCCGCAATACAATCATAACCAATAAAGGTTTTAGCACAATTTTTACGGATTGTATCACAACCTTCAATATTTTTATTACTATCCATTTCTTCCAACTCTTCCAACTCATTAGGAGTAAGTAGTAAAACACTCAAAGAGTAAGGTTTCATTAAATTAACACCTTCGTCAAAATCAATAATAGTTTCAAAGTCAAAGAATAAATATTTAAATGGTTCAACTACTTCATCGCTTTCAACAATAGGTAAAGGATTTTCAATTACTTTTCTTTCGTATTTTTTCATTCCGTATTTTTCCAAAAATCCAAATAGATTATCTTTTTGTTTAGGAGCACATTTAACATAATCGTCTTTAAGTAAATGACTACCATTAGTCCAAGTGGAATAACTAATAGTTAAATCATTATTAGTAGCAACGGAGAAGTGTTTAGAATGAGAACAATATATAATAGTATGTTCGTAATCAGTAGGTTCATAAATAGTAGTATGTCTAATATATTGAGTGTAGTAGCATAATCTACCCAAGAAGTAATTAGTATTTCTTTCAGTTAATTTTTTACTACCAAAAGGATTTTTAGCACTAATAACTTTATGTTCGTTGTCTATATATAATTCAAACTTTTTATCACATTCGCATTTTAATTTACAATCTCTACATAGTTTAATTCTATTGTAAGTTTCATTTTCACTACCATAGCATATTTTATCAACATACTCACAATTATTAATTTCTTTATCAATAATTTCTTTATCAATATGCTCTTTTATTTCTTCTTTTAATTTATAACTAACTTCGGGGAAATTATTAACAATACGAATAGGTAGTTTTTCGTCTTTAATGACTTGTAGCATATTCTCCAACGACATAAAATACTTATAGTCTTTATCACCACTATATCCGCATTTATTCATAGCATTAATACCGCAGTTCCTACCAGTATTATTAGTTTCTTCTTCAACATTCCAAATCATATGCGAAGCATTACCTAAACCCGTAAAACCAAATTCTACGAGAGTGATAAAATCCGTAATTAGTTCATATTCATTTTCGGGTCTTGCGTCGCTCCCAGTAGCAGTAACATTAGTAGTTTCATTAATTAGATTATCAAAACTATCAAAGTCTTCATAGTCTTCGCTTGTAATCTGTAAAGGCAAAACTTTATTAGTATTTCTTTTTTTAAAGTATATATTAACATTAACACTATTAGGACTACTTAATGAATTAACAGCAGTCATAATTCCGTCATATAAAGAAGCAATATTTCCGCTTTCAAAATCATAGTCATATAATTTTAATCCATTGAATTCTTTTGCTTTCTTTTTTAGTTTCCCAGTTTTTAGTCTTGCTCTCCTTCTATCTATCTTTCGTGTGGATATAGTTTTAGGTTTAGTAGTAGGTTTAGTATATTCTTCATTATACTTTTCTTCTATTATTGCTTTAATAGCATTATTAGTTTGAGTAATATTATATTTATCTTTTTTACCATATAATTCTACTAACTTCGGCAATCTTCTTGCTTCAATATAGGTTCTAAAATAATTATATACTTCATTATAACTTTCTTTTCTATTAAAATTTAGACTTGCTAAATGATTAGCACCTAAAAGTCTTAAATGTTTGCGGAATTTTTCCATACTATATATTAACTTATTATTTTTGTTTAAATCCTTTTCCTCATTATATATTAAATCATTCATTTATGGATTAAACAACATTATTTTTTTTCATCAATTTTTGTAATTGTCAAAATGATATGACCGATTTTTAAAAAAATACTGAAAAGTCCAGTAATTATTTATTTTTTTCTTGGTCTGCCCTTACCTCTAACTACGAAATTAGGGTCGTTGTCTATTTTTTCTTGCTTCTTTTTTAAACGATACTTCCTATTATACTCTCGTTGTTTTTCTTTTCGTTTTTCTAACCAATTATCGTCTTTACTATTTTTATCATACGAACGTCTCGCAATTTCGTTATACTTATCTCGGTTCTTTTCACGATACTTATAAATAGCATTTTTTAGTGCTGGAGTATATTTCGTTTTTAACTTCTGTGGAGTAATTACTAAAATAGGATTAAGACCTTGCGGAAACTGATTACCTCGTAGTTTAATTGCTAAATCCGTAGTATCATAGTCTTTATCATTTAGTAGTTGTTCGTATTTATCGGGTAGTATCATATGAATATTGTTTTCGTCAGTTGTTATATATTTAAAGATAGATTTTGGTAGTTCCATTATATATACTATATCAACTTTTTTTAATATTATTTTCTAACTTAATTAATTTGTCTTGAAGCATTAATTGATATACTTGTGGGTTTTTGACTTTTAAATAGTTCATTAAATTCGTAATATCTAACATTCTAATTAGTAATATATTAAATATTTAAATTCTTTTTTAATTAATCTTCTTAAATCGTTCTTTTAATAATTTCGTATTTTCCGTAGTGCTGTCGCTCCAACTTTCCAAAAACTTTTCGTAATCTTCTAAATAAGTTTTACCTACTTGTCTATGTTCTAACGCATAATCTAATAGTAAGTTATACCAACCACACACTTCGCTATTAACATTTTGTATATGACGATTAGACCAAGTAATAGGACGAAATGGTTTTAAAAAGTTTTTTACTTCAATAGGCATATCAATACCGAAACTATCAAAGTATAAAGCGTTCGTTTCTTTTTTACTCGTTTTCGTTTTATCACTCGCTCCTTCTCTATCTTTATCACTAAATATTTTAAACATAGTCCAGTGCGAACCCGCTTTTCCACTATCACTTAAATTAATATGATAAGTTCCTATTTGCGGTTTCTCTAAAACTAATTCGTCTTTGCTAAACACGCCAATAATAGGTAAATCTAACTTTCTACTAATACGCTCTATATCGTGGTTCGTTAAACTCATATAATATAACTTTATAAAAAAACTTATATTACTAAACTTACATTTGTTTTGTGCGATTTACGAATTTTCGTTTCTTACCCTCTAAAGCAGTAAGAGCGTTGTTTCGCATTAGTTCAGCAAAAGCAGTTTTACACATATACGCTCCGTCTTTATAAATCGCCCAATCGTTAATAGGTTCGTTCGTAGAAGAACAAATAGGCGGTTCGTCAATATCCATATTTTCTAAATGTTCTACTTCATATTCATTAAAATACTTAATCTTTTCTGCTACATTACATTTTTCGTGGATAATTTCAATAGTTTCAGTTTGTTTTTCGGTTAATTCCGCTCCATTATCGTATCTATCCATAATAGAGATAATTGTTTTCGTATCAAAATCACCACAACGACCACTTACTATCCATAGTTTTAAATCGTTAAGTTTGTTTTTAAAAAGTTCTTTTACAAATTGTTTATCAGCATTTGTTAGTTCTTTTGGTTTCGTTGAAGTTTTTTTAGTAGGCATTATAATAAATCATATAACTATTCTTTATATCATTTATTTAATTATTTAATATATTACTTTTTGTTTTCGCCACTTCCGCCATTTTGGAAACTATCTTTTGGATAAAACGGACTAAATGCTGGGGAAGTAATAACTTGATACGGAGACATAGTCATTAAATCACTTGCTGGTTTGACTTGAACTTTTTTACCACGAGTAGGAGGAGCAGATTTTGCCCTACGAGTTCCGTATCCTCGTTTTTTCATATCCGCTGCTAAATACTGACCTCCCGCAGCACCCGCCGACGAACCTACTGCTGAACCTACGGGACCACTCGCCATACCCGCAACTCCTCCCATAATACCTCCTACTGCTGGTAATACATACTCCATTTCGTCGCTCATACGATTACCGAAAACACCTTGTTTAGTTGCTCTTGCTGCCGATAAAGAACTATCACCCGCTTTTTTCGCTGTGCTTTTTGCGGTTTTACCTACTTTTTTTACGAAACTACCGAAACCTTCGCCTTCTTTTGTTTTACCAGCACGAATAGACGCCATATAGTCTTTTGCTTCTTGCGAACCTTTTTCAAATCGTGGTTTTCGTTTTTTTACGGGCATAGTTGTTGGTTTGCCTTGTTTTAATGCGGATTTAGGAACACCGCTTCCTCGTAGTCCGTCGCCTCGTAGTCCAGCACCAGTAAGACCTTGACCCGCTTTTCCGTAAAGACCAGCACCCGCTTCTTTAACTACTGCTTTCGCAATCATTTTATATTTAGGGTCTTCTATTTTATCTACGGCAACATTTACTGACTTTTTAGCAATAGGAAGAATTTTACTACCCATATTTAGTTTTTTTCCTTCTAAAAGATTTTCGCCAGTTTCTTTTACAGCAGAACTAACCATATCTCCTAATTCTTCGTCGCCAGTAGCAGAACCTACCATTTCTCCTAATGTATCACCAGTAGTATTAATTAGACCTTGTGCTTCGTCTTTAATTACTTTTCTAACGGGTTCGGGAACATACTTTTTAATACCCGCTTTTACTGGTTTAGCAATAGTATTACTTGTTTTTTCAATAGATTTTGACGCTTTGCTTAAACCACTTTTTGCTTTACTTGTTGTTTTTTTAATGAAACTACCGAAACCACGACCTTCTTTTGTGGAGTAATCTACTTCTTCATCGTCCATATGAATACGAACACCTTTTCCTTTTTTAAAAGCACTCATTAGTTTTTTTGCGTTTCCGTCTTTTAATCCTATTACGATTTCGCCTTTATCACTACCCATATCATTAAATTTGATTTGAATAGGAAGACCTTTCTTAATTTTAGTAATTTGCGATTTAGTTAAGTGTAGTTGATGAGGTATCATTATATACTATTAGTTTAGAAAAAAAATTTAAAATAAACTAATAAAAAACTACTAAAGTAATTTAGTTTTTACAATTATAGCAAAATCTAAATATGATTAAGTAAAATAAGTAATTGTAATAATAATCTTTGTCGTAAAAGTTTTTGTCTTAAATACTTGTTATAATCGTCGCATATACAAAAAATAGCATAATCAATATCTACTCCTAAACTTTCCATTATATATAAAACAAAAGTTTTTAAAATACTATTTTACTAAAAATCGTCTATTCGATACGGGCACCAGTAGAAATATCAATAGTCATAGAACGTTTGAATTCAACGAAAACCATTAGGTCAATTGCTTTTGCCGCCATATTTTTACCTACGATTTGAACGGATTTGCTTACACCTTCTTCACTTGGAAGCGAACGAGAGCAGTTGCCGTAGTAGTAGCGGTATAGACTTTCAAACTCTTTACGACCGATTAGACCGCTTGTTAGTCCAGTAGTAAGATTGCCGTTTAGTTGGTTTGAAGATTGTAGTTGGTGAGCAAATGCTTCAAAATCGTAATCTTCGTTGTTTAGGAAAAGATTGACGCCCGATAGTAGAATGTTAAAGTTAGATAGTGGGATTGGGTCGGGAGTAGCACCCGCCGAACCTAATGGCGAAAGAACACCCTTACGAACAACATTAGCAGAAGCAGTTAGAAACGGAACTACTAAAACGGATTGAATATTCGCAATACCATTAGATACTAAAAAGTTAAAACTATCTCCCGCCGCAACATTAGTAAATTGGTATTGGAAAATGTCGTTGTATTCTACTTTTTTAGTTGGGGATAGTGATAAGTAGCGTTGTTCCGCCATAGGGTTAAAACGATATACTGGAGCATATAGACGGCACGAAGTTAGAGCGGATTGCGAAGTGCTTTGGCGAGATTTTACTATGTCTAACGAAAATACATAAGCACCATCTGCTAATACTGATTTAGTATCTCCAGCACCGAAACCAAGTTGAACTGGGCAAGTATTACCACCTAATACGGAAACCGCACTTGGAGTTACTACACCACTATTAGCAACATTAAAGTTAATTTGTGTTTGGTTAGTATTAATTAGAAATCGCATAGTAGAACCTTTTAGCATAGGGCATTTTTCAAAATATTCCGCTAAATCTTTAAGGCGTAGTTTAGCATAAATATCCCATACTACACTTTGTGTGTTCGCTGCTATTGTTTCGGGCGAACGGCGGTGAGTTTGGTATTGCGAAGAACGAGTTGCGTGTGCTACTACATTTTCTTTTCCTTGTGTGTTGTTATTAACGTTAATATGACGAGCACGAGATACTAAACCGCTATTTACATCACCTTCCCAGTCGTCTTTTGTTGAAGCACTACCACGAGTTGCGTGATTTAGAATACCTTGTGTTGAACTCCATTCCCACGTTTCGGCACTATCTAAAGCATAACCTAAATCGTCTCCGTGATTTACTAAATCGTCTTGCGAGAAAGTAGTATGTGCTTTGAAACTACGGAATACATTAAGGAACGGAGTTTGTTGAACGATAGTTTGGTTATTGAACTCAATAGACATAGAGTTAATAATATTCCAGTATCCGTTTTTTACCGCCCAGCAGTTATTATCTAATGCTAATTTTACTGTCGCCGCATCACCTCCCATAACTTGCGAAGAAGTAAGTTCCGCTACTAACGGCATTAGAATATAACCTTCGCTCCAATTTACATAACCACCAGCATTAGCAAGAGGGGTGCTGTCAATTACTACTTGCGAAGAGTAATTTTGCGAGTTATTATCATTTACATATACCCATTTCTTTTCAATAAATTCGCTTTGTTCTACTTCGGTATTTACGCTTTCTTCAAACACTAAATTATCCATTATACATTAGGTTAAGAAAAAAAAATCCTAAACTAACGCTAAAAGTTTAACGAAATATACTTTTTAGGTTTATTGACTTTTTCGTCTAACGAGAGCATATCAAACTTTTTCATAGCACTTGTCGCCATTTTCTTATAGGGTTCTGCTTGTTTAGTAAATGCTTCTACTGGTCTTCCTAAACCTTGTTGCTTGTCCCTAAACATTCGTTTAACTCCACTACCCGTTTTAGTTCGTGTAAGACACATACCACGCCCTTTTACTTGTTTAGTATAATAACTTCTCATTATAATACTAAAAGAAAATATTTCAAAGCAACTTACGCTTTTTCGTTGGATTTTTTGGTGTATAGCGAAATTAGCATATTCGGGTCTTGGATAATAATTTGTCGTTGTAGTTGGTCTCTAAATTCTATGGTTAGTTGAGTATATTGTCCGTCTTCAATATCAGCGAAAGAAGTATAGTTTGGTTCGTATTTAAATAATGAACCTACGGAAGTTCCTAATGGAGTATAAGACGCTAAAATATTAGTAGGGACGATCGCCTTGTTATTTACTAAACTACAACTTACTAAAATAGAACTATACGGCGTGACTTGCGGAGCAACACTACTTAAAAACGAAATAGACGAAGACCCAGCAGTATATGTTTGAGTAGTAGGATACGAAGCAACCTCATATCCTAAAATTTCACCGAAACCCGTAGTAGTAATATTTAGTTGAGATTGAGTAGCACTTGACGGAACACTCCACGAAGCACCACTTGGTAGTGAATAAGAGTTTAGTGTAGCAGTAGAAGTATCTAATGGATAAGAGTTAATTTGAACTGCGTATCGTGAAGTATTAACTACGAACTCTAAAAAGTAAATGAACTGACCCGCAGAATTAGTCATATAGTGTTTGTTCGCAATCATAATAGATTGGAAGTAAGAGTTTATATCACTAATTTCGTAATATCCGTCGGGTATGCTAATACTATAAGTTGTTCCGTCAAACCAAGTATAAGTAAAAGCATTATTTCCATAAGAAGAAGTAATGTTAAAAATACTAAAATACTGGTATAAAGATTGTAGTGCTATTTGGTCGTTTTTAAAATAGTATCCACCACTTGGAAAGTTATATACTAATTTAGTGTTATTTGTCCCCGCTTCAATATTGCTTGTGTTAAGAACTATAGTTTTACCCATTATATAATATAACACTAAAAAAATTATGCTAAACTAACTTCTAATGTAAGGACTTCGTCCCTACCACCCTATTAACTTATCTCTTTTAGTAATTCTAATCCATCATCTCTACTAATTACTTGTTTTTCCATTAATACTACAATATGAGTTTTAAGTTCTTCTAACATAGTAGGAGCGTTATTTCCCGCTAAATACTGACCCCGTAGTAATTTGAAACGCTCCATAGCAATTTTTAGTTTATCGTCTTTTGGAGTTTTTACTTTTAGTTGCTCCATTAGTCCAGCACCTTTTACTATTTTCGCTAAATGGACTTTTTCGTCATTTGATAGTCTATCATATAATCCGTCACTCATTTTACCACGCTCTAAAATATCTATTACTAAATCTTTATAGTCGTCACTAATGACTTGCTTTTTCACATAGTTTTTAGTTCCACTTGGGTATTTAATGTTTAGTGTATTCATATCCCGTAATTGAGGATAGTGTAGTATATGCTTACCGAATTGTTTGTAAGTATCTTCGGGAACTACTATTGCTACGCCTTTACCTACTTTCTTTTTTCGTTCTTTTGCTCTTAATAATTCACCTTCTACTTCTCTTACTGCTAATCGTTCTTGTTGGTTAGTAGGTCTTCTGTAAGTATTAGGCATTACTGCTGGTCGTATCATACCACCTTTCTTTGCTACTCTACCATTACGAACACCGAAACCTTGTTTTAAAGTATAACCTTTTCTATTAGTTCCGTCTTTTAATCGTGTAGAAGTTCCCTCACTTTGAAATTTACCTTGTAGTGGATTGTAAGTAGGTTGAGTAATAGTTTTTTTCGCTTCCATATATTTAGGTAGTATTCTTCTTACTAACTCTTTTGCTTCTTCTAATAATTTATTTAAATTAAACTCTTTATCGTCTTCGTCATATAATCTTAATTCTGTAAATTTGCTTCTAACTTGGTCTATTTCTTCTTCGCTTAATGCTTCACGAATTGCTCTTGACGGAGAATTTTTTGCTAATTTTTTAGTAGCACCAGCGTCATATCCATCTCTTATTGTAACTAAAATCACTCCTAAATTATTTAATTGTCCTTCATTATCTAATTCGTCTATTTGTCGTATTATTTCTCCTACATATGGTTTTATGTCTTCTTTTCTAAAATTAGGTATTACTGGTGGTCTTTCAATTGGTTTGTCTTTTACTTCTTCTGCTCTTTTACTTTCTTCTACTTCTTCTGCTCTTTTACTTTCTTCTACTTCTTCTGCTCTTTTACTTTCTTCTACTCCACCAGTAGCAAAATCAATTTGTGCTTGTTGTGTTGTTTTTCCTCCTTCGCCTTTATCTGCTACATATTGTTCTTGTAGTCTAAATAGTTCTTCACGCTCTAATTCTTCGCTTGTGATTTGTTCTATTTTTTGACTTAATTTTGCTCTTTCACTTGCTACTATATCAATACTTTTAATACCATTTAATTTTCTTGTTATTTGTTTTGCTATATCTTCTAATTGTGGAACAGAAGTAGTTGGCGAAATTTCTTGTATTTTTTGGGTTAAAGTTCCTATTACTTTATTGTCTAACATTTTAGTATTTTTGTAGAAGTCATTTAAGTCATTTGCTATTTCTTCTAATTCAACAATAGTTCCTTTTTCACGAATATCGTTTAGTTCTTCTTGGGTAGGAATATATGCTTCTAATTCTTCGTATGGTGAATTTTCTTGTTCGCTAAATATTCTTTCATATGCGTTTGATAAATCGCCTTTTATTTCTTCGTCAAAACCCGCTACTTTTACTATTAAATTAGAAAATGACGCTACTTCAACACCGAAATTCGCAAAAGTTCTAAAATTTGGATATACTAAAAAGAAATCCGCAAAACTACTTTTCGCTTCACCAGTAGTATCTAATTGTAGTGGGTTAATACTATCACTACGACGGATATAGTCAGTAATCCATTTCGCTAAATAGTTTGCTGTTAGTAATTCGGGGTTCATAGAGCGTAGTAATCTACTTTTGATTTGAGGGAAAAAAGCATTAAACTTTAATATACCTTCACTTTCGTCGCTCTCACGAATAGCACTCATAATTTGTAGTCTTTCAATAGTAGTTAGATTACCTAATGTTTCTAAATTTTGAAATGCTACACGCTCTAATTCTACTAAATCTGCTCTACGCTCACCAGCAGTTTTGTAAATAGGAGGCACGGGTTTAGGCATATACGGATTTCTGAAATCACGAACTCTTCGTTCTTTTTCTTCTTCGTTTTCCGCCATTAGTCGTAAAAGTTCTAATTGTCTTTTTTTCTTAACTTCCATATCCGCATAACTCTTAAAGTTGCCTACAAACATTATAATATTAGTTGAGAAAAAAATATTATAATATATTACGAAAGTTGTATGTCGTAAGGTTCGTCCCAGTTTTTTCTAAACCTCTCACTCGGTTCAGCGTCTATATCCACCAGCAAAAAGTCTTGCTTATTGTCCTTAATAGCGTGTTCGTATATACCTTGTAAGTTTTCCTTACTAATACCCAGCGAATATTCACGCATAATACGGAAAAGGTCTTGGATAGTGTTTAGTCGTTTAATAATTAAGTAGTTTAAATTATTCCGTATAATTTTCGGCACAGCGAAATATGACTGACTAATATATACTAAACTACAATTTAATTTTCTCGCACGAATGAAGTATTGTTCTAATTGTTTTTGGTTTTTTTCTAAAACTAAATCGTCCATTACTACTAACGATTGTTCTTTTTTATTAAAACTATCTAAATCGGGAGCAGAACCAATACCTTCACTAATAGTAAGTCCTTCTTTTCCTAATTTATCTTCTAAAAAGTTATAAAGTGGTTCGTCTTTGTTTTTAGTAATAATATGGATATTTTGAAAAGTTCCGTTCATTACTCGTATTAAGTTTAGTAATGTTTGAGTTTTACCCGCTCCACTACCACCGATAATTAATGTTCTAAAAGGCACATTCATTCCGTGTATATTTTTATTAGGATTATGCGAAGATAGTAAAAACTTTTTAGGCATAACTTCATAGTAATCAACCATTTTACCGCTTAATTGTTCGTCTTTTTTCTTTTTAGGAGGCATATTATATTATATAACTATTTTTTATATTTACTATTTAACTAAATAAAAACTTTTTAGCATAATAGGGTGGTAGGGACGAAGTCCTTACATTTTTATATTGCTATAATTTATAATGAGTATTTATAATCCTCCAACGAAAGACCAATCTATTTTCAATCCAAGCAACTATGGCGGATTAGGAGTAGGCGGTGAAATTACTACTGAATATTTAAATGCGAACTTTTTAGCGTTTCCAGTAGCACAAGGTAATATTACTCTCGTTTCTACTAATGTTTTAGGTGATATAAACCAAACGGGTAATATTTATACGAGTGGAGATATTCAAGCGGACGATATTGACGGAGATGTAATTACGGGTAATTCTATATTAGTAGGAACGAATAACTTATTAACAGAAATTACTACTAATACTGGTAGAATAACTACTGCCGAAGGTAATATAACAACGAATACTTCAAATATTGCTACTAACACAAGTAATATTGCTACTCTTACTTCTTCTATTACTGGATTTCAAAGTCAAATAGATACTAATGCTACAAATATAACAACTAACACAAATAATATAGGAACACTACAAACCACAACTGCTAC
>Ga0181394_1000759_pt1 | contig 14035 bp, 13 predicted proteins | sample 17SPOviralmetaG_FD_130123 | JGI IMG/M metagenome (GOLD analysis project Ga0181394, IMG submission 130123) | Marine viral communities from the oligotrophic San Pedro Time Series (SPOT) site, San Pedro Channel, CA, USA - 17 SPOT_SRF_2010-11-23 | ecosystem: Environmental > Aquatic > Marine > Strait...
AAATCGGTGAAGGATAATACTGTTCGCAATAATGCGAAAATGATCGCAAAGATTATGAGTGCGACTAAAGATGAAGTCTGGATGGATCCCGATATGGTGACAGAATGGATTGATTCTAATAACTTCAGTAAAACGACTCAAAGAAACTATTACTCTCTGATGCTGGCGATGGCAAACTGGGAGCGTGAGTTTTCTAAAGAGAGGGAAGATGTGACTACGAAGAATGTGACAAAGGTGGCAGAAGTTGTTGGTATCTATATTGAAAAGATCCGAGACTTGGAAAAGCAAGTCGCGAAGGATAAAAAGGATCGGAAGGTTTCAGATAAGAAAGTAGAACAGCAAGTCGCTCCGTCTATGGTCTATGATATCATTGATGGGTTGCGTGAAAATGATCACGAGGCAGAAGCACTCATACTTGAGATCTTGATGAAATATCCGTATCGAGCGGAAGTGGGTACATTGAAACTCTTGACTGAAATTGCTCAATATAAATATCTGAAAAAGAAGGGTAAAAACACAGAGAATTATCTTGTATTGGGAAAGCGTAAAGTATTTGTATCACGAAGCGACTATAAGACTTTTGATCAGTATGGAACGATTGAAAATGAAATTAAAGATCCTCAACTCAAGAAGCATATTCGCGAGTATGTAGCAAAAAACGAAATTAAACCGATGGAACCTCTCTTCGGATTCACCAACAAACAAGATGTCTCAAAACGACTGGGATATATTACAAAGAAATTATCGGGTGTGTCTCTCGGTCCAGCGGCGGTGGTAAAAATTATGTTAAGTAATCAGAAGTTTAAGGGCATGGCGGAGGCGGCAGACTTTCTGAAGGAATCTTCACGAATCCGAGGGACTGCCTTAAATGTGCTCCAAGATGTATATCTTCATAAAGCAAAATTAGAAGACTAATTGACATAGCAAGACCCATCCAATTATATATAAGAAGCATAGAAATAAATATAAACTATGAATAACCAAATCGCTTTTTAAAGGCGGAAACATTCTTTCCTCGGGAAGTTGTATCCCCCCATAAGATCCAACGAGAAAGTGCTCCGGCACTCTCGGGATTGTTCCAGTTTTCATTCTTACGATGTCGGTCTAAATAACGCTTTCGTTGTGCTTTATCTTTTGTGAGAGTATAATCGTCCATGTTTTTTGATCCAAAATGTATAGTTTTTGTTCGTCCGTTTTCACGTGTAAATATCGCCATGAGTTTTTTATCTGATTTAGTAGAGTTTTTAATTACTACTGATTTCGCCATATAATATTACATAGATTTAATTATGAAGACCAAAACCACGATGATTTCTCTGGAACGGGTTCGGGGGTTTCTGTGGGTGCTTCCGGAAATTCATACTGCTTTGTATTCTCCATAATTTCTAATAACATGAGGCGTATCGCCTTCTGATCTTTCGATAGTGTTCTGACTTCTCGGCAGAGGAAATCTAGAGAGATAATTGCCCGATCTATCTTCTGTGAATTGGTTTCTGATGGGTGGAGAGAATGTCTGGGCATCTATCTAGTCTCTTGTATATTATTATTTTAGATTTATTTTTTCTGTTTTTCTAATTCTAATTCTTGTAATTTTTTCTCAAGATCGCCGAGAATGTTAAAACTCGTATCAACAGAACGTGTGATTCTATAAATGACGACGCTATTCGGTGAGCATCGTGATGGCGTTCCATCGGGATCTGTGATTGAGGTAGTAATACTTGAAATAGTTGTTGGGTGAGTGATTGTATGACTAATTGATGATGGTGATGAGATAAAGAAATCTTTCAAAGAGTTTGTCTTATCCGCTATACCCACAATCGGATATTTATTGTTTCCAGATCCCAAGACGGAAGCAACATTCAGTGCTAAATCACTTCTGATATTGTAGAAACCATTATTGATTTGTGTGGGGTAATCAGATGCTACAACAGAGACAGAAGTAGTGGGAGCGATGATTTCGGGTAAGAAGGCAAGAAAGACTTCTTGATTTGCGGATGTTCCCGCACTGAATGCTTTGAATTGAAATGCGTGGAAGAGGGTATTTGAATATTGTGATTCTTTGAATTTGTTCTGTTGCCATGACTTAATATCTCTGCTTTTCACATCTGCGTTGGTCGTCAAGATATTAGATGTATCTGTAAAGTCTGTGTATCGCTTTTGTCTTTCGGGAGGGTTATCATTGTGAAGTTGATTGTATGTAAAACCCAGTCTGCCCCATAATGAATCGTCCCATACATCTTGATTATATCCAAAGTCTTCGATAAAGATTCCAGTTGTGGTGTCGTACACTTGAAAAGTTTCAAGATTACGATTGACTCGTCTGCGTGATTGGGCGGTTCCTCCCGCCGACAACTTGAAATCAATTGTTTCTTCATATGGTCGCATAGATGGACTCCAACTATTATATGCTTGTTGAGGATTGATTTTATACACGATTTGTGCTTCATCTCCACTCGTGTCGCTTTCTGTGAGGGTATTGAGATTACCTTTGTTGAGTGGCGTATGTAAATTATTGAATGAGAAATGTGCTCCATCATATGCGACTGCGGGTGAATCTGCCCCGAGATAAACATTCGTTAGATGACCATTGACACTATTGTTGAAATCATCATCAGCATTCACGCCGGGTTGCGTGTAGATTCCTTGAATGGTGGCGACTGTATTTCCGATGACTGGATCTGATACCAGAGGCGGTGTCACTCCATTTTGAGTCTCTGTATCCCAGAAATCTTTTGTTCCATCATATGTTTGTTTATATTCATACTTGGGTATTCCACTTGTGAGTCCGATGGTTGCTGTGCCCCATGCGTTCCAATGTCTATCATATCCAAGTTTTCTACCAGTTTCAATCGTTCCGACTCCCCCCGTGTCTGTCGTGAAGAATTGAGGAGGTAATCCCACGCCGAACCCACCACGATTTATTATTTTATTGGGATAGATGACGACTCCTCCCGTGATGCTATGTCTTCCGAAACAACCATAACTATAATTTTCATTTCTCATCTGTTCGTCGTTTGCTTGGGGGTCGGAGTAAAGAGTATCTTTTTGTGTTGGATCATAATGAAAGAAGAAGGGAGATGAATTGAGTCGCCGTTCGCCATTTGCTACGGGTGTGAATGGGTCAAGGATAAACTCACTACTATTGATTGGGTCATTTAACTCACGCGAGAATAATGTATTATCAACTGCTCCCGTATTGGTGTTTATGATTTGATGTCCTCTCCAGTCATAATACGAACAACCGAGTTGAGCATAGTTCGCCCAGTTCGCATCAAGTTTGGGATCTCCATCAAGTAGATTATTGTAAAACTTTGATTCATACTGATTCATGTGTAGATAACGAGCGTTATTGATATTCACGAATGATGTTTCTTTAAGAGTATTGAAACCCGCCGAATTGTCTAGTCTTACTTCATAATAAGGATTTGAATTAGTGGGTATATTAGAAGTATTTGTTCTACATACATTTCTGATATTTTTAGCAGAGAATAGTTCGGGATAGTTTCCTTGAGCGTCAATGAAATTTTTCAATTTGAGAAGATTCTCTGGAGTGTATGGAATATCTGTGATGACTGGATTGGTTGTATAATATAGTTGGTTCTGAAAACCACCGGGGACTTCTACTATTCCTTTGCCAAAGATATCATTCAGTTCTTCACCCGCTTCTACGAGGTCGGGTCGTTTCGTAGCGATAAACTGATATTGATTATAGAACATCATCTGCGGATCAAATGATTGTGGGGGTCTAAATGAACCATCCGTGTTGAGTGTTGTCGGTCCGCTGGTTCCGACTTCGGTTTCGGGTGCCGTGGGAGGTGTGGAGTTGTTGAGTGTTTCATCATAATACTTCTCTTGACCCAAATAATCATTTGAAGATACAAATCTCCGATATGTAGATGTTTCTACAAACTTTTCAAGATTGGTAATCGTTTTCGCGGCAAACTTATCCACTCCCCGAGTCTGACCACGTTCTATTGTTTGAATATCATCGTTTCCAAGTTTGCTACTTCGCAATTGTCTTGTAAGTTCTTCGCTGACATATTTCGCAGATGTGAAACCGGGTTCTAAAGAAAGATCAACTCTATCTCTGAAAGTAATGTAATCGTGATACTCGGGGTCCATCGCATAATACGGAGGAATCCAATCATAATATAGATTTGCGTTGATGGGTGCTGGTTCGCTTACCCCAAAACCACCATCTGCGTTGTGTGGGTGAAATAAACTTTTGGTTCGCATCATAATTGTCATTCGTGAATTATCATTTTTGAGGATAAGTCTCTTTGTTCTTCCTTTTCTGATTTGACCGGGTATCGTTGTCGGGATTCCGGGTGCTGGGACGATGTTTATTTGAAAGTCTAATATAATTTTGTAATCTTCTAACACATATCCATAGACTTCATCTACATCAAAATACTCCATATTCGCTGGAGGAAAACCAGAGGGGTCTGCTCCCAGTTGTCGCCCAATCAATACGTTCTCACCTCGGCATCGTCCCGTCGCTAAAGTATCATCTACAGACCACGAGACTGGAGCAGTATTCTTGACACCCGCCAGATCAAAAAAGTTTTCATTACCCCATCGTCTCGGTAATTGATACAAGCATAATCCGTCCATGGTTTTGTAATAGTTTATCACAAGTGAAGTTGAATTATCTTTCTGAATAATACTTTCTGGTGCGTTTTCAACATAATCCATATACATAAACTCTTCTTTGAATCGGTCGGCGACTATATGATCACCCGCCCCGTCGCGTCTTATTTGAGCATAGAATCGTCTCCCACTTTCTGCTACGAGGAGTTGATTATTTCTAGTGTCTCCCGCTGGTATGGTTTGTGTTTTCGTGACTTTTAGTATTTTAGAACCAGTCAGATTGATATCTTTGAACTCTATGCTTTCTGCTGTGCCCGCTCCTTTTTCAGAGATGAAAGCATTATAGACGGCAAGTCTATCTCCGGGTTTCATTTGAATCGTTTCATTGAATTCATTGATCCATTCATTATTGAGACCCTCGTCGTCTTTGGTGATCGCCGATTTGCGATCACAGACAATCATTCTCATTTCGTCATATTCAGACATTTATTATAGTGTATATATTATTATTGAGTTTAAAAATACATCTTATTATCTGCGATATCATATATTATGATTAGTATCCACAAGTCTCACACCCGTAATGATATGATTTCTATGATAGAACATTTACCACTTCCGATTATTGTCGCAAAAAGCGATATGAAAGATGATCTCAAAAAAAAGTTTGTAGAAGTTATTGAAACACAGAAATCTCTACATTTTACATCTTTGAAATATCCAGAAATTACAAACATCACAGAACTCTTGTGTTATTTAAAACTTGAGAATCCACGAAGGCGAATGACAAGCAAAGAAAAAGATAATATTATTGCGTTGTCCAAAAAGATCATTCATTATTGCGACATGGATTATCATCTTGAGTTGAGTGATTATTCGAGCAATCAAGATATCATAGATGATGTGAATTATATTCGTCAGTATGGAGATTTATTATCTGTCAGAAAAGCATGCGAAAGATATAATCAACAAGGAGGTATTGTACGACTGGAACCGATCTTGAGTGTTGAGAAGCGTGAGCAACTCCGACGAAAAGCAGAGAAAAAACATATCAAAAGTCGGATCAAGTTTGAAAGAAAAGAAGTATGGGTTGAGTTTGAATAAGTTATCAACTTGATAACTTATATCAATAATGTAAAAAATCAGTAAGAAATTTGATTTGGGTAGAAATTTGATTTGTATTATATAAAAAAATATAAAAAATTGACTAAAAATTTGATAAGGGACATTTATAGAATATCATATATACAAACAACAAAGGTATCAACTTGATAACTTATTCAACTCAACTATGTCAGAAATTCACTGCTTCTCTCTGAACTCCGGCGACGAAATCATATTCTACAAGAGTATGTCTGATATGAGAGATGCCATAGAGGATTGGAAAATAGATCCCCGTGATTGCCATGTGATTATCGGACACTGCGACGAGGATTACTGGATGTCAGAAGAATCTCATCTCTGCTCCGACGAGCACAATGGAGACTACATCCTTGACCCCGTAACTCCCGAGAATCGGAAGGGCGACCTTTACACTTATACTGAATATCTTGACCATCTTGAAAGAGAGAATGAGAAACTCAAAGAAGAGATTGAGCGTCGTGATCAACTTGAGCAAGACCCGACTGAAAGCGAGAAACAACTTCTTGCTACACAATTCAATGGTTTTATGGGTGAAATGAAGGAACTCAACAAAGAGATTGCTCAACTCAAAGAAGAGAATGAGAAACTCAAAGAGGAGCAGTACGACAACACGACTGACCCCGAGACTGGCGACCTCGCCGTAGATGTATTAGAGGAACTCCGAGAGGAATATAAACAACTTGAAAGAGAGAATCAGAAACTCAAAGCAGATGGCGACACCGCTCACCTCCTCTTCCAGAAATTACTTGTAAATGATGATTGAGTTTGAATAATGTATTTATATTATGTGTATTATTATTATGAAAGTTTTAGAACTTTTTTCTGGCACTGGTTCTGTCGGCAAATGTTGTGATCAATTGGGTTGGGATAAAGTATCAGTTGATATGCTTTTACCAGCAGATCACAAATGCGATGTGATGGACTTTGATTACAAACAATATGCGAAAGATGAATTTGATATCATCTGGGCATCTCCGCCATGTACAAGTTATTCACAATTAAAAAAATGTTGGTATGGCAACAAATTAAAAGACGGGACGATTTACAGCAAAGAACTTCACGAAAAAGAACAAGATGAAGCAGATTTATTAGTCTTGAAAACATTAGAGATTATTGATTATTTTGATGTTGAGTACTGGTTTATGGAAAATCCGCAAACTGGTAATCTTAAAAACAGAAAGATTATGAAAGACTTACCCTTCTATGATGTTGATTATTGTATGTATAGTGATTGGGGGTATCGAAAGAGAACTCGGATCTGGACTAATAAAGAAGGGTGGGATGCGAAAAAATGTGATGGTAGTGGTGCGTGTGGTAATATGATTATCATACCCACAGACGGAGCAATACGACACGATACTAAAAAACCATTGAAGGGTGAATCAAGAAAACTTCATAGTAATTTATTATGTAAATCTGAAACATTACGTGCCATAAGAAAACATAAATTAAATGTGGCGAATGATGTTCATTCGGTCGGTGAGAAGAAAAGAGGGGTTAAAAAACACAAAAGCACTTGTGATGGTGGTTATGATAAGAGAAAGAAAAAAGTAGAAGGTGAAATTGCTGGTGCGGGAACAACTAAATTAGATAGATATAGAGTTCCAGAAGATTTAATTTTTAGTTTATTTTTAGAGTGAAATACATTCTGTATCTTCTTTGAAAACTTCTACGACTGACTTCTGTCTCCCATCTACATTCCAATTTGTAATATAATGATCAACTTCTTCATCATCTTTCGTTTCTGTATCATGTACTTTCCAATAATGTAATTTATTCATGTCTTTCCAATACCAGCATACATATGCTTGGAGTTGTGGGTTTTCTTTTTTTAACATTTTATACTTGTTTAATTTACACGTGTCAAATGGAAATGTTGAATACCCTCTATCAATATGATTGCCTCTGCGGGTTTTTAATTCAACCATAATATTATCGCCGATAAAATCAAAGTTGCTATACGGGTCGGGGGAAGGTTTCAAAGAGTTATCAAACTGACGCTTTATCGCGGGTAAAATCTTACATTCGCTCTTGAGTCCATACTTGAGATTGTGCTTCAAAAATGGTTTGTTGATGACTGATGGCATAGTGTTTGTTATTTACTGCTACATAGATAAGAATATCAAAAATCAAACGAATTATCAATGATTTACCCTCTGTTTTAGTATCCATTTATCTATGTTTGCTCTCTTGTTTCAATCGCATTTGTTATCACTATGATATCTTGTTGGCGATCTTCTTTATTCTTGTCATCTTGATATAATTCAAGATAGTATCGATACATGTACTTGGAATAGTAGAGTTTCGCACGCAGTTCGCGTAAGACATGGTATTTATGGTGCTGTTTTGTTCGTTCTTGAATGGTTTCATATTTGTATGTCATTTTCATATACTCTATCATATCGTCGGGTAAAGACTTTGAAATATCTTTAAGAACGAGAAGATCGTGGTAATACTTGTCACGGCGGTTGATATCCATCTTCTTGCTCAAGTATATATCATAGTCCATCAGATAAAAGAAGAAAAGATTTTAATCTGAAAGATTTAATTTATAGAGGTTATCAATTTGATAACTTATTCTTTAATAATGTATATGGAATATATTCTTGGTTGTGGGATTGAGTATTGTAAAAGCAAACAATATGAGATACCGGCGATGGTGACAAGTCTGCCGGAGATGAGTGAGTTGGGTATGAAGGAAAAAGAATATATATCTTTCTTGAGAACAACAATTCCGATCTTGTTGTTATCGGTTGAAAAGAAGGGGTATGCGATGTTTATACAAACAGATCGGAAACATAGAGGGTTGATTGATAAATCATATTATCTTACAGAATCTGCGTACAAACTCAAAATGAGAATGATGTTTCATAAGATATGTCTGATACGCGATGTCAATAGTAATGATAAATATAAACCGACATATAGTCATGTCGTATGTTACTCTCGCCATGGAACCCCCGGTTGTTCGACGCCCGATGTCTTTGAGAGAGGTGATACGCTCTATGAACACGGAATGGGAGATAACGCATGTCGGATTTGTTTAGAGTTTCTTCAAAGAAAACATATCACCGAAGTATGTGATCCGTTTGTCGGTCAAGGAACAAGTCTTCGTATGGCAGATGATATGGGTTTCACCGGAGTCGGATTAGATATAGATGAATCTCAAATTGAAATCTGTAAAAGGTTATCAAGTTGATAACTTATTGTAAAAACTCTTCTGGTAAAAAATAATGTGGTTGTAATTTATCACAATTGTATCCGATAACTTCACAATGATATAAAGTATCATCAAATATGTTAAGAGGTAATGAAATGATTGTGTGAATCGGAGGGTATGTATCTCTCATCTTTTTCCATCTCTTGCTTCTACATTTCTGATTGAGTCTGTAACCCATGGGTGTAATCAAAAAGATCGGTATATCAGACGGACACAACTCGAGTATTTTATCCATAAATACTTCGGGTGATAACTTTGTTCCTTTACCGATATTGAAGGGTGGATTGATAATCACCATATCACAAGATAGTTTCTTTGTTTCTAGTAAAAAATCAGTACCTTCTTTGATTTCATAATTGATAGTGGCAGTATTGAATAATCTTGTCAATCGTCTATCGCCACAACACGGATCTAAAATACATTGAGGATCATAATGTTCTGATATTATCTTGTGTAGAAAATTACATAACCCGCATGGTGTTTCAGTATCGGTTCGCTTCTTGCCTTTATTCTGTTTTGTATTATACATTACTTATACTAATGTTTTATTTTTATATTTCAAACATAAGCGAAGCAACATTTGTAAGTTATCAAGTTGATAACTTTTAGTATGATCTCTTCTTTGACTTTGACTTTGGTTTCTTGGGTTTCTTGGATTTCTCTTTCGTTTCAAAGACATCTTTTTTCTTGTAATTGTTATTTGTCTTCGGTGGAAGTTTCGGATCTTTATCACTCTCGTAATGTTTCGGCATTATGTATAATATTATATTTTTTTCTTATGATACAAAAATATATACTATATCATATAAATAATGAGTTTAGTGATACTTTCCAACGACGCAAGTGAAAGTCAATTGGTCGGTCAGCGGTCAAGCATATTCAAACCATATGCGTTTCGTAATAGCATAACTTCTACTTTGGAGATTCCGGAAAATGCTCAAGTCGCTCTCCAATCATGTAAGATTTGTTTAGATGGGTCTGTGGGTCTTGAAGCGGGGCGTCGAGTCTTGTATATTTACTTGGGTGAAAAAATTGATACGAGTGGTCCAGCGGGTGCTATTGATCGGCGTGATACTCAAAGTGAATGTTTATCCACTCCAATCCGATTTGAATTATTTCCAGACAGACAAGGAACTCTTGACATAAGTCAAGAAGAGATCGCAAGAGAAGTATCAAGAATCATCAATAATCTTGCTTCAAAAAACACACAAGATGATCTGCGTGCGGCGGGAGACGAACCACTCTATGAAGGTCTTCACCACCCAAATTATCTGACAAATGGATCAGAAATCCATAAGTGCGAAGTGGTGAGAGATCCCGCCACGGGAGAAAGTCAAGGATATCAATTCCAACTTTACTGCCGAGTGACAGCAGAAGACTTTCTGTCAAGTGGAGCAAACGCTGGAACAATGAGAAATCACGCGTTAGATGCTTGTGATCTCCGAATGAGAACCCAGACCGCTCTGGGTGGCACGGGGGCGGTGGCGAGACCTTACAATGTGGTTGCGGTTGGAAACACTGTGGGAATGGTTCCGCAATCATATCAGAGATATACTTTCGGAACTACATTTGATCACGGTCCCGTATCATTAGCAAATGGCGGTTGTACTTTTGATATAACAAATGTGACCAATACATCACGAGTAAATTTACCGACTCGTTTCATGGTTGGTCTTTCACGAGTTTCTACAACTCGCTGTGTCAATCCCATTGGAGCGGCGGCACCTTCCGCAAGAAACCTCGGTCCGTATGATTTCAAGCACCCAGCGGGGAAACAATACTGGAGAACCGATGCGGGCGGGGTGGCAAATCGCACAGATACGCGATGGTTACAGACTTATTTTGATTATGCGGTGATGGTAAGTGCTGATGGACTCCTTCGTGTCGCTCAAATCGTCCCCGGTGTTCCAGACGCAACTATACCCAAAGGTCCCGGTATTACGGGTGATCCATTACAACCGAAGTTAGTTATGGTAGATTACACCCGTGGGGGAACGACGGCGGCACCATTCAATGTTTTCTATGATATGACTACCAACGGAGCAAATAGAGATTACATCGCAGTTCAATTTATTTGTAATGGATCAAGAGTCAGTATCGCTATGATTAGAAGTGGCGGTGCGGGGACTGACGTTCTCATAGAGTTTGATGCGACGGCAGATCCAGTTTTACAAAATCTTAAACCGATAGATCAGACTGCTTGGAATCTTCAACCGGTCATGTGTATCAATAATAATCTTGAGCGAGCAAGTGGTAATCCGGCGTTTGATTATGGTATTGTGCTTCAAGATTATGTGGTTCCGAATTCTGGATTTTCTTCTATTCAAGGTCCATCAACCATTCCATCATATTATACATATTGTATGGAACGTGCGACGGCAAAGTCATATTCGGCGTATCGGGACTTGGGGCGACGATGGACGAATATCAATCTTGCTGGCATTCCATATCCCAAGTTTGATGTGGCAACTAATACATTCCCCGATTTGAGACCGGTCTTTATTGTTGCTCCCTCGGGTTCATATATTCCGACTGATGATGCGAATACTCGCGATTTACTTGGATTTGCGAATATGCCCGCAGAAATAGACACTATACCTCCATGGGTCGCAGATGCTTATGATGGTGTGGAGTTTGCCATCCAAGTCCTCAACTCTACCAATAGACCGCTGACTCGCTCTACAAAATCTATCTTTGTCAGACTTGATAATTTCAATCAAAAGACTATGAATGCTGGTAATGGAAACCCATCGCGAATCATATCCCACTTACCTCGCTTTGATGGTCAGAATGAAACGGGTCGTCTTTTCTTTGAACCGAATACTCTCGTCTATGTTGATCTTCACAATCCGCAACCGATGAAAGTCAATCAGTTAGATGTATCGCTGGTCTATGGCGATGAAACTTATTGTGAAGCACTTGTCGGGACAACTGTAATAGTCCTCCATATTCGTCAAAAATCATAAACGCACATAAAAAAAATATAATCTTTAGTATAGCATACATGTCATTACCTTCACTCCTTAATTTTGATATTAAACCACCACCTCAACGAGTAGAGATGGTTGTAGAAGAAGTAGCAGAAGAAGTAGCAGATGAAGAACCAAACTTTATCCACCCTCAACCAACTCAAGAAGACGCTGATAGAGTCATTGATGATCTTCAAGAAACGATTGATTTAGATTTTGTAAAAAAACCGGATATTGTAGAAAATGAAATATTCGCCGATGCTCCTCCACGCAAGATGGGACGACCGACACGTTCTACCAGTCCCAAGAAAGTCAAGAGAGCAAGAAAAGAATTGTCTGAAGAAGATAAACAAAAGAGACGAGACGCACTTGCTCGAGGGCGTGAAACCAGACGCCTTAATCTCGCAAAAAAGAAAGCACTAGAAGCAGAAGCACGACAACTAGAACAGCAACAGCAAGAGATGGTATTAGAAGATAAACAATTAGATCTTGAAATCCAGAATGCGAAATTAAATAAAAAAGCAAAGAAAGTCAAACAAGTTATCATTGAAGATACTTCTTCCGAAGAAGAACAAATAGAATATGTGAAACGACCCAAGAAGAAAGCACCACGTTCTCCGACACCGGTGCGATCCTCAATCACCGCAGAAGATATTGAACGCTCTCAATTGAATACTTTATTAGCATATGAAAAGATGCGAAAAGATCGCAAAGAAGAAAAGAAACGCGTGAAGCAAATTGAAGAACAACAAAAACAAATCAAACAGACGATGAGCGAAGTCAATAACCAATGGGGTCGTCATAGAGGAGCGGGTAAGTATGGCAATCTGTTAGCAAATATGGGTTTGTAAGCGTCAGCAACCTTCGGTAAGCGAAGCAACTTTTAGTAATTTAAATATTATATATTGAATAAATTATCTATATAGTAGTAAATGGAAACAAAACCCGTGCCTCAAATACTCAAAGTGAAAGATTTAAAAGAAGATGATCGCTTTTCTGATATACATGACAACTTACCGAAAATGCCGTGCTTGGGTTTGCTCATCGGATCTGTCCGAAGTGGAAAATCAAACCTTCTTGTGAATTTCTTTATGAATGAAGATTTCTATAAGGGTATGTTTGATACTGTGACATTTATCTCCAATACATTACATACAGATAACAAGGGGGTATTACTTTCAAAACATTTCAATTGTTATGATCATTATGAGGATAGTATGATTTCGGGGATAATGAAAGAACAAGCACAATACAAACGCGATGAACGACCTTCGTATGCTCTGATACTTGATGATATCTTGACTCAAGATTTCAGTAAAAGTAATGCTGTCAGTTTCTTTAGTACAAGATTCAGACATTACATAGATTTCTACTTGATATCTACTCAATCGTTTCGAGCGGTATCGGGTATGATTAGAAATAATGCGAATAGTGTTTTCATATGTCGTCAGCAGAATAAGATGGAGTTAGAGAAAATCGCTGAAGAGTACGGAGGTATGGTTGGCGGAAAAGATAACTTCTTCAAACATTACAAGAATATTCATTCCTCTCCGTACCAAGTTATGTATCTTGACCTCCAGAGTAATCCCGCCCGTATCCTCCGTAATTTTGAAGAAGTCGTCTGGGAAGGTAATGAGCATGAAGATACTAGTATGTTAGAATAAGTTATCAACTTGATATCTTTTTAAGATTCAATCCGTCCCATAGCGACTTCAAAGATTTCGGGATCCATTTCAATACCGATGAAATTACGATTCATATTCTTACATGCGACTCCAGTTGATCCCGAACCCATCGTCGGATCAAGTACAACATCTCCTTCCTTTGAATAATATTTTAAAATCCATTCCATCAGAGCAACGGGTTTCTCTGTTGAGTGTTTGCCACGTGTAGATTTAATCTCAAGCATCGTTGTGGGTAGAGGCGGATCGTATGTAGTTGTATGCGGTATTCCCTTTTCTTCTATGTCTCCATATAAAGTATGTTTATCTTCTTTCACAACTGATACGGGTAGAGGCGGATCGTACTTATTGGGTGGTTCTCTTGTGATTGGTTTCTTTCTTTTTTCAGTATCATATGTGTTTGTTCCGTGTTTGGTATCTTTAATAATTGA
>Ga0181394_1000760_pt1 | contig 14033 bp, 9 predicted proteins | sample 17SPOviralmetaG_FD_130123 | JGI IMG/M metagenome (GOLD analysis project Ga0181394, IMG submission 130123) | Marine viral communities from the oligotrophic San Pedro Time Series (SPOT) site, San Pedro Channel, CA, USA - 17 SPOT_SRF_2010-11-23 | ecosystem: Environmental > Aquatic > Marine > Strait...
CCCCTTTAGCCTCTTGATTTAAAACTGACGAAGGTATGAAGATTTACTCAAACATTGAAAAAAGATTAAATCAATAACAAAATAATATGGTTGCCCTTCGGGGTGACCATTTATTAAAATTTAATTTTATGGAAGAAAAATCAAAGGGTTTAGGAGACTCAATAGAAAAAATAACAAAAGCAACTGGGATTAAGAATGTTGTTGAAGCTATAAACAAAGCGAGAGGAGTGGAAGATTGTGGATGTGATAAGCGAAAAAAAAGATTAAACAAATTATTCCCATATAAAAAAAAATAACTAAATGATTCTTATAGATACAGTTTACCAAAGAGTGTTAGCTTTAGCCAACAAGGAGCAGAGGGGATACATAACGCCGCAAGAATTCAATCTACTCGCTAACCAGGCTCAAATTGAAATATTTGAACAATATTTTTATGATGAGAATCAAGCTGATAGAAATCTAAAAAATTCAACCCAATTCTCTAATGTAGATGAGATATTGGACGAGAAAATATCTGTATTTAAAAAACAATCGCCAATAACTATATCTAGTAGTGTTGGTTCTCTACCAGCCGACTTGTATAGATTAGGTTCTATAATAATATCCGCTACAGGCGCAGAAGTTGAGCAGGTTACAGAAGAAGAAATAATGTATCTACTTCAGTCTCCTTTAGCTAAACCAACTGTTGACTTCCCGGCATTCGTTAGAAGTAAAGTTGATAAGGTAAGGTTATACCCCGTTACGGTTGGTTTCCCCGGTATACATTGTCAATATATAAAAAAACCAGTAGACGTTAATTGGGGTTACTTGGTTATTAATGGTAAGGCTTTGTATGACAATGGAGCTAGCACCGTTAATTTTGAACTACATCCAAGTGATGAGACAGAGTTGGTTTATAAAATATTAGCGTTAGCAGGTGTGACTATAAATAAATCTGGATTAGCTCAAATAGGTGAGCAACAAATAACAACACAGAAAACACAAGAAAAACAATAAAACATGGGATTATACAATGGTAGTTTAGGGAATTATTATCACAACCCCAGCTTAGAAACTCTAGGTGGTTATCAATTCGTGAAATTAAAAGATATAATAAATAACTTTAGAGTGGCTTATGTTGGTGAAGACAAGATAATATCAAAAATAAGTAGGGCTGATATTAAATTCCACGCAATGAGGGGAATACAAGAATTAAGTTACGATACGTTTAGATCTTGCAAGACGCTTGAACTAGAGGTGCCACCGAGCTTAATGCTACCACTACCACACGATTATGTTGAGTACGTTAAAATAACTTGGACAGACGATAGCGGTCACTGTCATACAATATTAAATTGTAAGTCGTGTCCAAAAGATCCATTGTCTTATGAGCAGTATGACGCAGATGGTTACAACGGTAAAACTCCATATTATGAAGGAGATATTGTAGTTGGAGAGGGCGAGCGGAGAGAAGTGGTATTAACAGAAGGCTATTTCAGGGATGTGGAAAAAGATGTTCATAATGTTCTTGTTGAGACAAGGCCTCTGATAGAAGGGTGTAAGCCTTATGGGGATGATCCGAATTCGTGGAATAACTGTTGCCCTGATGGTTTTGGTTACAATTTTGCATCTAGAACATGTGAGAAATATGGTACAGGCACAGAGACAATACAGGTGTGGGTACCACCTGTTTATGGATATTCTTATGATTATACAGATCCTAGAGAAGAAGATTCTACAACATGGGCTTCTCAAAACGGTAGTGTTAATGAGATTGGGAATGCTAGGTATGGTCTTGATCCACAACACATGAATACTAACGGATGTTTTTGGATAAATTGCAGAACTGGAAAAATTCATTTTGGGTCTAAATTAGCTGGAAAAACGGTGATTATACAATATATAAGCGATGGGTTGGCGACTGATGATGAGATGATTGTACATAAATTTGCTGAAGAAGCTATGTACAAGCATATAGCCCACGCAATATTGAACACTAGAGCTAATACAGATCGTAATATTGTAGCCACGTTTAAAAAAGAAAGATTTGCTGCTGTTAGAAATGCAAAGATAAGGTTATCAAGTATAAAATTAGAAGAACTCACTCAAATAATGAGGGGTAAATCTAAATGGATTAAACACTAAAATAAAATATGCCACAATCAAATAGGGGTTTTGCTTTAAGCAAAATGAACAAAGATGCTGACGAAAGAACGGTTCAAGATGGGGAATATAGAGATGCCTTAAATATTCAAATATCCTCGTCTGATGGTTCTAATGTTGGATCAGCACAGACATTACTAGGTAACACCTTGTTATCCGCAGATATGGTACCCGCTGGTAGTACTTGTGTTGGTAGTATAGCTCACAATAAAGAAGATAAGATTTATTATTTTGTTGCTGGGCCAAAAGTAAGTCCGTCGGATTATTCTACAGAAGGAGCTTGGAGGGATTATATAATAGAGTATGATGTAAAGAGTGGTGGTTTTAAATATGTTTTTGTTGACATATATGAATCTCACTTTACGACTAGTGCTGATTCCGTGGATAGACATATACCTGTAACATTTGGAGCTGCAAATCCTATATCTCATGTTAGATATAATATGGTTGTTGAGGGTTACGATGCAACTGGATTACAGGTTGTTACACCTGATCCTAGAGGTCAAGTGACAGTATCAAAAAGAGAACAAACAGCTGCAGGTGTAGGTAAGATATCAATATTTAGCACATATGTTGATTATAACTCTGTATCTATACCGGCAAATACTCATTTAGTATTTAAAGCAAAACGACTACTTAACTTCGATCCAGATAGACTTATAACAGGTATTAATATAGTAGATGGTATGTTATTTTGGACAGATAATTTTTCTGAACCAAAGAAGATTAACATAGAGAGATCTATAGGTGGTACAGGTGGTTATATCGATATAAATCCAAATCTACAATTATTTAACGGTGATAATTATTATTACCACACGAGGTTATGTGTCACACCAGATAAAGGTGTTCCGTTGAGAACAGAACCTAGAACTGGCGATGGCACAACAGGATACCCTTGGTATGTAAAAGAAGAAAACATAACTGTAATTAGAAAAGCCCCAATATCACCACCTTTGCTAGAGATGTCCAAGTCAGCTGATGGTAGAAAGATTGGCGAGATTGACCAAGAAGTCGCTTCGATGACACAATCGGGCACTACCGGTATCACTGGCACAGCGCAGACTGCTATTGGTAACTTCAATTCTCTTATGGTTAATCCGCTTGGGTCAAGTCCTAATTATGTGAAAAAACCTGGAATGGCTATAACAGGGGTAAATGTAGATACGCCTGTTTATTGGAAAGTTGGAGATATGATACTTTTTAATCAAGAACAAGAAATACATAGTGCTGAGGGGTTTACTGATCACGATGTGAGAGCTACCATTACCTCTAGTCCCTGCCTACCTCTATCTAATCCATCAGTAGCACCTTCGACTGGTCCTTTTGACTTTTTAATACAATCTATAGATAAAGACGCTATTGACGAGGAACAAAAAACTTGGAACTTAAGATTAGAAGGAAAGAAGCCTTTGTTTGAAATGAAATTCGTAAGGTTTGCTTATAGATACAAATACGAAGATGGAGAATACTCCACATTTTCCCCTTGGTCAGAACCAGCATTTATACCTGGTGAATATGACTATCTACCCAAGAAAGCATACAATCTTGGTATGACCAACCGTCTTAAACAATTAAAAATTACAAACTATTTAGTAGAACCTTCTTTACGACCTCAAGACGTTATACAGGTCGATTTATTATATAAAGATGAGTCGTCTCCAAACATATATACCGTAGAATCAATAAAAAAGACAGATGGTTGGGGCGTTACGGACACAGCTTTAGTTTGGCCGGATCCATTACAAAATTGGCCTTTGGATGCCTCCTCTTTGTCATCTAGTGATCCAGACTACGTAGATGATCTTCATCGTGGAGAATATGAGGTGACAACAGAATTAATACATAAAGTAGTTCCATCAAACCAACTATTAAGACAATGGGACAATGTGCCTAGAATGGCTTTAGGACAGGAGGTTAGTAGTAATAGATTAGTATATGGGAATTACGTTCAGAATTTCGATATAAAAAGTAAATATATTGAAACGGAAATAAAACCAAAAATATTACTAACACTAGGTACTAAAGACGCTCAATTAAACGATCCCGATATAGATGCAGAAGAAAATTCGTTTTCAGTCGGAGGTGAAGAAGGTAATTTAGAGGGGTTTATTAAAGGTGATAGAACTTGTAGGTCACTAAGAACTTATCAAGTTGGAGTTGTTTATGGGGATGAATACGGTAGAGAAACTCCTGTTTTATCTGGGGATGGTGGATCTGGTACGCTAACTATACCTATAGAAAACTCAAGTACATTGAATAGTTTAAATGCTAGAATCGTAACGAACGCCCCTGATTTCGCATATTATTATAAGTTTTTCGTAAAAGAAACTTCCAACGAGTACTATAACATGGCTATGGATCGTTGGTATAATGCTGAAGATGGTAATATTTGGTTATCTTTCGCTAGCGCTGATAGAAACAAACTGGATATCGAACATCACATTGTACTAAAGAAGGCACATGATACACATAAACCAGTTACTGACCTTGCTAGATATAAGGTTATTGCAATAGAGAATTCAGCTCCTAAATTTATCAAAACAAACGTGAAGGTTTACGGGGAAGCTAAAAATAATAATATTACGCGAAATAGCGCTGGTACTATCACTGGTGGTGGAACTGACATTGGTACCTCTAGTATGGGGTTTCCTTTTGATCATTACGATAAAATTTGGGTTAGAGTATTGGCGAATGGAATGAGTGATGTTGAAAATGCTTGGGGTGTTGGTGCGGGAGGTGGATTTGAAGCTGGTGAGGGTAGTATAACAGATAAAATAGGTGCGGGTACTTTTCATCTCCGAATTAGAACAGCAAGTATTCAATCAGATTGGTACCAAGTAAACACATATGAAAAGACTGATGATTGGCACAAGTTTAAACTTGATAAAATATTTAAAGAAGATACTGCATTTGCGACTAGCAATGGGTCATGGAGCGGTAGAATAGATGATTTAAGAATAGAATTTGCAAACCATCAAATTGAAGAAAAACCAGAGTTTGAGGGAAGATTCTTTGTAAAAATTAATAAAGATTTAATTTTACAAAAATGGCTTTTAGGTACAAGGAAGAAAACTTATAGAGTTTTAAACGCTAGGGAAATGAGGTATTGGAATTTTCCAACCAGTGTTGCTAATGATGTATATGGAAATTACGTGAACTGGGAGAGCACAGCGCTTAACAATTGGGGAGAACTTAACGTTAACTTTAGTGGCCCAAACCCTTTTGCGCCTAATGGAGATATAGTTATGTCGAATTTTGACACCGGTTTAGGTGGAAACAACGGGCAGGCAAGAAAATGTTTCTTTTATGCTGCTAGAGGAGGTGCTGTAGATTGTGATAATTATAGCGCGGCTGGTTGTTCTGGTACACAGGGAACTAAAAAGTGGATGAGAGCAAGTTGGGGTAAATTTTATATAGATGCCCGTTGGGTTAGAGGGGCTCAAAAATGTTGTGCTTGTTACAATAGAAACTGGTGTAATTGTAACTCGGTTATTTGCGGTACTGGTAGGCAGTTTTTAGATGAAAGATGTAATACGGAAGGATCAAAAGGTAGAGGAATGTTTAACAACAACATGTCTATGGATATTGGGTATGTATACCAAGGTGGTAGATCATGGTCAGCGCCAGAAGATGAGACTTTTTACAAATTAATAACCACACAAGGTACTACTTTTAAATTTAGAGAAGATAAAGATGAGATAATATACAAGGTAACAAGCGCTGTTAACGCTAACCATAGGGATCGTCACGAAGGCAGGCACCATAATTACGATAGTAGAGAGGACAGAGACGAAGGAAATAACGCTATAAGATTTAGAGTTAACTTTGAATCAGTTGAAATGCCAGGTGTTGGATTAGGGCCTAACAACGGAACTCCTTCTGGTTATAATATTGTTGGTGCACAAGATACAACCGCTGAGAGTGGTGTTAAAGAATTAGGTTGGTGGGCTGGTAGAGAATTAGGGGTGAATCACTATATGAATGATGGAGCTAATAATTCAGGTAATGATTCAAGAAAAGTTCCAACACCAACTGACTACACCAACGCTACCACAAGACCTGGTGCTAGTGCGGCTTCAAATCCAAAGATCGATGGTACTACACCCACAACTGGTAACGATCAAGTGCGAAGATATAGACAGCATCCATCGAAATTTCACATGATTGAAATTGTGGAGGAAATTCCAGACGACGGAGATTGGAGTTCTGAAAATCCAGCAGTATGGGAAACAGAACCGAAAGAAGATGTTGGTATGGATATTTACTACGAGGCATCTCAAGCTTATCCCACAAGGATAGACGCGGCAACAAACGAATTATTCGCGCCAATAGGTAGTTTAGTTGAACGTGATTATGGTAATAACGTACCTGTTGGCACTACTGTTGTAAGTTGGAGTGATAATAAGGTTAGACTCAGTAACAACCTAGAAGTTAAAAGTGGAGATAGGTATAGGTTTTATAGACCTGACGGTTCTTATAGTACCGCCATCAACTACGAGGCACCTGGCTATCCATACCCAGCTGTTTCGCCTCTTACTGGAGCGGGATCAGTAGATTACCTTACTATAAGAGCACATAATCAAGCTGCACAGCCAGGTAATGGTGGTGTTTACGCTGACGCGCCTCACAACCAACTGCAAAGATTAAGTTGGTTTAACGCTTATGCTTGGGGTAATGGGGTTGAATCAGATAGAATTAGAGATGATTATAACGCAGTAACACTTACAAATGGCGTTAAAGCTTCTACGATTTTAGCTGAGCAATACAAGGAAGAAAGAAGAAAGTCTGGGTTAATACATTCTGGGATATATAACTCTACTAGTGGTATAAATAGATTAAACCAATTTATAGCTGCAGAAAAGATAACAAAAGATATGAATCCTCAATATGGTAGTATTCAAAAACTACATACTAGGGATAACAACATTGTTGTTATGCACGAGGATAAAATCATGAAAGTTTTAGCTAATAAAGACGCTTTGTACAATGCGGATCAAAGTAAAAATGTAGTTGTATCCGCTAAATTCTTAGGGTCTGATGAACCGTTCTCTACTAGATACGGTATATCTACAAACCCAGAATCATTCGCTACAGATCTAACAGGTAGAGTATATTTTGCTGATAGAACTAGAAGTGCTGTTTTAAGATTATCTAACGATGGTATAACAAATATATCTGACTATGGTATGAAAGATTGGTTTAATGATAACCTCAACCCTCAGACAGAAAGAATTTTAGGATCGTTTGATCAGAAAAAAGGTTTATACAATTTAACGATATACGGTTCGAGATATCAAGCGGACGACGACAATGATAACAACGACAATAGTAATGGTGCAGGATGTGGTTGTGTTAATGAGAACGGTACTCTTGACTTAACTTTAGCTCAGAACGGTTCAATTGAAAAATACGCAAGGACACTTAGTTTTAGCGAAAACTCAAAAGGATGGATATCATTTAAATCGTTTATTCCAGAAGGTGGACTTAGTATAAACAATGAATACTATACTTTTAGTGAGGGTGAGATATTTCAACACCATTCCAACCCGATTAGAAATAGATTTTATGGGGTTGATAACGAATCGAGTTTGAGTGTTATTTTTAACGACGATCCAGGGGCTGTTAAGAGTTTTAGCGGTTTGAACTATGAGGGTACTCAAGCTAGAATAACACCGATGCCGGCGGGAAGTAATGATGGTGATTATTACAATTTAAATCCTCAAGACGGTTGGTATGTTGAAGATGTTATTACCAACTTACAAACAGCTGGAAACTTAGAGTTTAAAAATAAAGAAGGTAAATATTTTTCTAGAATAAAAGGAGAAACAACAACTCTTGGTAATTTAGACGAAAGAGAGTTCTCTGTCCAAGGTATTGGAACTGCTAATAGTATTAGTGTTAGTGGTGGTGGGGAGCCTGTTTTAAGGTCTAACTGTTTAAACATAACACCTGCAATTGATTGCAACGAAATAGGAGGTTGTACGGATGCGCAAGCAACTAACTATGATAATAACGCAACTTATGATGATGGTTCTTGTGAGTACGAAGTGGAATGTCATATCACACTAACTCAACACGCGACTTCAACTATGTATTCTAACTCATGGTATGTACCGCCAACCCAATTCTCAGGTTATCCAGGACCATCAAACCCTAAAGTATTATGTCATATAGTTGGAACTTCATTTCCATATACAATAACGCCGATAGCAACTACAAATGCTTGGAGTGGTTCTAATATTTGGTTCGAATTCGTGAGTGGTATGCCGTATACCCCTGGCCAAACTGTAACATATGGACCTTGGACACCAGGAACTGCTCAACCAAGCATGACTTTTGGAGGAAGTGGCACTTATATGGATGCGTTTATATTTGGCGCTGATAATCCAGGGACTTATTATTTTGAAGTCGAGGATGGGAGTGGATGTACAGAGGTTTTCTCGATTGAAATTGAAGAAGCTTCTACACAAAGTGCTGGGCCTGCTAACTGTGAGATGACTGGTGAATTAGACCCGACAGCAAGTGGAGCTGTATTACTTCAATACTCTAATGGAGTGCCTCACGTGTGGAATGATGATTATAACCATAATCACGCCACTTCGACAGGTTCTCATTTCGTTACGCTTGATAACAATGTGATAAGAACTCCTAACTATGATAATAATAACTATTCTGGACCATATCTACCTTGGTATGACGCAACCACTGGTTATAGCCCAGCAATCCTTAGTAGTGTGCATGAACATAGAATAGTAAAGGACTTCCCAACGTTTGATCTTAGGGATCAACACTTGTGGTTGTATCAAAACAATGGATCATATACCTTTAGGTGGACCCGTGTTGCGCGTTGGCAAACTCACCCCGGTCCAATTGACCAAAATACTTATTTAGGGGAAGCGTATAAATACGCAATTTCAATGTGGCCTACCTTATCACCTTGGCACGCTACAACCGGAACTACTATGCCTAGTAATGGTACGACGTGGACTGCGCCTAACGGCACGGTTTATCAAGAAGGGATTACTACATCGTGGGAGGAGTATGTTAATATCAACACAGACTATAGTAATACTAGTTCACAGTGTAATGCCTATGGTAATTGGGCTGAGGCTAAGATTCAGCTTTATAGTTATGAGCAGGTGTTAATATTCATAAAGCTTATTGGCGAGTACTGTTTACTAAACCATAATCAGCAATTTCCTGGTACTGATCCCGATAATAGACTTAGACTATTCCAATTCCTCGCTAATGTTGATCTTAGCACCCCGTTTTACGGCCCAGCATGGCGTGCTCCTAATGGAGATCCGGGTATTGGGGGTAGTGGCGATACTGTTTACGCTATAGATGGAGCTTTACAAGAAGCGTTTAAAGATGACGATAGGTATGGTAAACCGACAACTTGGGATTGCTTTATAGAGGATATTTATTATATCTGTAAATGTGAGGATCCTTACACTGACCCGGTGACTGGTGATACTTATACCTGCGATTACATGCCGCCTAATTATTATGCAAGTGAATTTTTACCAAACTATTTAAACACATTACCATAACATGCCAAATTATACTATAAATAGATTGCAAGAATCCCACCACGTGTATGGTTGTACTAACTGGGAAACAACACAGCAAGAAGGGCAACAAGCTGGCTTTAATACCGCGCTAGATGCCACTGTTGTTTGGGAGATAACTGCAAACCCTGGATTTGTTGTCCAGCTTGATGATTTTGATATACCAAATACTCAACCAACTAGCGTTACTCAGACGAGTAGTTATAGAACCTTTGTGAATGATGGAGGTGGTTTACCATCTCCTATAAACGGGGTTGTTATGGAGCAAATATCTTCCACTCTAATAAAGGTGGCAATTTTTTTATATCCATCTACCAGCGATGGTATTATCGGGCCTGTTTTTCAAATGCCAGCAAATGATGTTAGTCTTAGTATTTCAATAAAAGGGTGCGCAAAAGTAGCGGGAGAGGGTGTGTTGGGTAGGTTTGTAAAACCAGACAGTCGTTTAGTTGTAACAAATTTAGTATTAAACAGACAATTACAGGATTTAATTGTTCATAATGAGTTAGACAGTACAACTGACGAGATACACGGTAAATTAGCCCCAACAGATGTTGGTGAGGTTTTCTTAAAAGAAAACTATATAATGAGTTATGAGGTTAAAGTTGTGCCGGGTTATAGATTTGCAATAGCCCCTAAACTTGATTTTGATGAAGTAGATTATTATTATAAAAGCAAAGTAGAATACACTAGAAATCCCCACACTAAACATGAATCACAAGATATCACTGGTATAGTATTTGATATTTACAAAAAACGTTAACATGGCTGAAGAAGAAAAGAAAATAGGTGAAGAAGAGCAAAGAAGGATAGATGAGGCCCTTAAAAAAGCAAGAGAAGAGCAGGAAAGGATAAGTGACGAGATTGCAAAGTTAGTCGCGAGTGGATTAAGATTTGAAGATGCTATTCGTGAGGCTACCGGCCAAGACATAAAATTTAGTGAAGATAGACTTAGAGATGCTGAGGAGAGGTTTAAAAAAGAGTTTCTTTCTCGGGAGGAAGAGTTATTGAAAAAAGCAGAGGAAACTAGATCTCAAACCACAAAGAAAAAGGTTACAATCTCTACAACTAAAAAAGATGACGTAGAACCTAGTACCACTATCAGCTCGAGTGTAAATGGCGGTTTAGAAGCGGTTAAAGAGTTAGCTGCTTTATCTGGTGTTGCTGTGCCAGAAAATATCACACGAGATGATATTAAAGATATTATTGAGGAGATAAAAAGAAAGGAGATAGTGGAGGCAACAAAAGCTAGTGTTTTTGTGCTTAACTACGATATTGAAAAAATACCAGTACCATCTACCGGACATATATACGGTTTAACAGAGCTAAGTAGGAGAAAACAATTTAACAAACCAACGGTAGCATTTGAGGACAGCACAACACTAGAACCAAAGATTTTAGATGATGTTGAACTTCCGGATTTTAATGTTTTAACAAAAGCTACTCTAAAAAACTGGACCTCTCCTAGCGCTAGTAATATTGAAATAAATGTCGGAGGAGATCCAGGTACGGTTTATCGTTTAATGTTTAAAAATATAACTACTGGAGAATTTTACAATTGGGAACAAGAAGAGTTTGGTCACGGGTATAATATGTACGAATCTAAATGCTCACCTATTACCCGTGACAACAATATTACTTTAAAAATCCCTGCAACGAACGTGGAGACGGAGTATAACCTTTATTTCATACCTACAGATGAAGGAACTATTTACGATAACGGTCCAACTGAGGAATATCCATGGGTGTTAAACCAACTTGTGAAAACAAAAACAACTATTAAATTTCTTGACACAGGTGTATTTAGTGAGCTTAGTGGAGATGTTGTTGTAGATCACTTTCCAGGCGCTGATCTCTCTATGGAAAAGAGAAACGGCGAGGGTTTGCAGGCCGGTGAATATAAAGTTGAGTTAAACGCGACAGCGGTTAGACAAGGCGAACTAACGCTTGGTTCCAGTTTAAGTAGCGATGGTGATTTAAATATACAGGAGCATGTGAATTCTTTAGGGGAAGATATTTACACTAATACAGAGGTATTGGATGTTAATCTTCAAGCATCTGTAGATGGTGGTAATGGTACTGTTAGCGGCTCTATAACACTTGGGAAAATGGGGTTACGAGAGTCAACCGTATATATTATGACTGGGTCAATATTTACGCATAAAGTAGATGGACTTGAGTATGGAGAAAATATCTAAATAAAAATAAATAAAACATGGCGGTATTAACATTTACATTTACAAACCCTTTAAACATATCTCTTCAAGAAGGAGATACAGCTTATTACGTTAACACAACATCTAGTAGCGAGTTCGAAGTAAACCAATCTTCTGTGATTAAAATAGGTGAAATAATAAACTTAAGTCAATACGGTTTTAGCTGCAACACCTCGTTATTACCCGGTGATTATCCAAATAATTCTGATTATATTTTGTTTACTAAAGACAACAAGGTAAATCTATCTAGTTTACTTGGTTATTACGCTAGGGTTAACATTAAAAATAACTCTAAAGAAGAAGCTGAGATGTTTCAAATCAGCGCTGATTACTTCGAAAGTAGTAAATAAAACACGAAAAGTGTGACTATATTAGGTATAAATTAAATTATGTCTAAAAAAGAAATACAACAAAAAACTAAGCATGAACTGTCTAACGATTTTAGGCAAAAAGTAATTAAGTTAGAGCAAACTATGCTTGCTAACGCTGATGGAGAAAACATTATCGCTGGTACTAAAGATAAACCTATAGTTACTGATAGCGATAAAATACCTATTAAACATTTTTTCATGGAAGGAGTTTATGTAAGGGAAATGAAAATGTTTGAGGGAACAGCTGTAGTGGGAGCTATTCACAAACATTTGCACATGTGTTTTTTATTGTCTGGTGCTCTAACTGTTACCGATGAAAATGGAACTAAAGATTACATCGCTCCATGTTATATAGTATCTAGTCCAGGAATTAAGAGAGTGTTATATGCTCACGAGGATTCTATTTGGTACAACATCCATCAAAACCCCACGAATACAGAAGACATTAAAAAAATAGAGGAAAATTTAGTTGCAATAAATTATGAAGAATATGAAAAATACATTAACGAAAAACAATAAGATATGGGATTTATAGTAACAGCAGCTGTTATAGGTGGTGCTGTGGGTGCGGCAAAACTTGGTATGTCTTTAGGTGGTCGTAAAAAAAGAATAAAAGAGCAAAAAGCAGCTAAGAAAGAAATGGCGGCTAAGAAAAAAGCATATGCAGCTTTAGATGTTAGTAATACTTTTAAAAACATGGAAAATAAAATGGAAGATCTTACTATTAATCAAAAAGGTATGGAACTAGAGAGTCAAAAAGGAGCTCAAAGTAGAGCTAATATAATGGACACTATGGGTGCTGCGGCTGGTGGGTCTGGTATAGCTGCATTAGCACAAACAATGGCTAATTCAGGTCAATTAGCAGCTCAAGCGGCAGGTGATAAAATTGGTACACAAGAAGCAGCAAACCAAAAGGCAGCGGCAGAAGAAGCGGCGAGTTTGCAAATGAAAGAAAGAGAAGGAGAAGCTGTTGCTCAGCAAAGACAAATGGATAAAGCTGGAACATTACTTGGAATGGCACAGCAAAGAGCTGGCGCCGCAAACAAAGCTAGAGCTGATGCTAAAGCAGCTCAAATGAGTGCTATTGGGGATATTGGGGGTGCGGTTACAGGAGCGCTAACAGGTGGTGTTGGAAAATAAAAATTAAAAAAATAAATTATGGCAAGTGATAGTAATTTGATTCAAGGCGCTGCTGCGGCTCATAAAAATTGGGATGCGGCTGGAATGAAGGCGGCTGGAGATGGATTAAATAAAATAACCGAAACGGCTAATGCATGGCGTGATGCGAAATTAGAAGAGAAGAAAACTTTTGATAAAGAAGTTGAAACTCTTCAAAATAGTTTAAACGAAACTATAACAAACAACGCTGCAACAGCTAATGCTTTAGGGCCTGATGCTTTGGAGGTATACAAACAAGATGCTAGGGCTATAAGAGAAAGATTATTAGAGGCTAAAAGAAGTGGAGATGTTGACGCACAGCAAGATGCTCAAATAGAGTTAAACGAATTAATATCTAAATCACAAAAAGATAAGGATGGTTTCGAGGCTATCGGCGAGAGTATTCCAGAGTTAGATATGAAAGCTATGACGCCTGAGGCTAGAGATGTTTACAAAAACTTTATAGATAATTCTACTAAACAATATTATAAAAACGAAAATGGAGAGGGAGGATATAGATGGCAAGTGTTAGATGAAGATGGTCAACCAGTTCAAGATACTGATGAAAACGG
>Ga0181394_1000765_pt1 | contig 13989 bp, 15 predicted proteins | sample 17SPOviralmetaG_FD_130123 | JGI IMG/M metagenome (GOLD analysis project Ga0181394, IMG submission 130123) | Marine viral communities from the oligotrophic San Pedro Time Series (SPOT) site, San Pedro Channel, CA, USA - 17 SPOT_SRF_2010-11-23 | ecosystem: Environmental > Aquatic > Marine > Strait...
ACCACCACCTATCTCTTTTACAGTCCCACCGTCATTTAAATATAATTTTTGTGCAGTTTTATCTATCGCAACTTCGCCATCAACAATATTACTTGTTGTAGGTGTGCTTGTACCTCGTTTTAGTTTGATTGTGTTTGCCATTGGCCTTTACCTCCTATGGCTTAAAAAGTTCCACCCTCTACATCAAAGCCAGATGTAGCACCATCCTCCAAGAATGTTACTAAGTCAGACAATGCTACTTGTTTCATCGTACCAGCATCGTTTGTTACAAAGCGATCTCCTGTAGCAAGTGTTGTAGAAGTAGCAGATGTAGTTCCATCACAAGCTGCATTTATTTCTGTGGCTGTCGCTGTTACCCCATCTAAAATATTTAATTCTGATGCAGTAGCAGTAACTCCATCTAAGATATTAAGCTCAGAAGCAGTTGCGGTAACTCCGTCTAAAATATTTAATTCAGCAGTTGTTACAGTCGCTCCATCAAGAATTTGTATTTCTGTAGCAGTCAGAGCAGCTAACGCAGCAGATCCTCCAGATTGACAACCAGATAAGTTATCTAAATCAGCGTCATAGGCTTGAACATTAGAACCGATTGCTAAACCTAAACTAGCTCTTGCAGTAGATCCACTTTCTAATACAAAGTTTGATCCATCTCCAACAATAAAATTACCATCACTAGGTGTAAGACCTGCAATATCAGTTAATTGTGCATCAAAAGCCTGTACATTCGTTCCAATAACAAGACCTAAAGCTGTTCTCGCAGCAGAAGCACTTGTAGCACCCGTTCCACCATCGCCAACTGCAAGAGTTCCTGTGATAGAACTAGCAGAAAGATCAACAGCCATTTCTGTTGATTCAATTACTATTCCACCGTTAGATTTTAGGTCAACACTAAATTCATTACCAGATTTATCTAAACCATCTCCAGCAGTCAAGTTTCCACCGCCCGAAAACTGCGTGAATGACAAATTATTCGTTGCCACTACTGCACTTCCTTTGTCAGAACTACAAACAAAACCTTGGTCAGCTTGTGTAGAACCTTGCTCAACAAAGGTGAACATTCCAGCCGCATCGACACCAGCAGCTAAGTCATCTGTTCTTGCCCATGTACTCGCTTTACAAAGATATAATCCATTCTGACTTGCTGTACTTTGGTCTTTAACTAAGACTCTTTCATCAGCAGAAACAGCAACACCATCAATAGTTTGCGTTCCACTCAACGAAATATTTGCTGTAGTAGCGACCTTAACGCTGTCTTTTATATCTAATCCCTGGGCAACTCCATCAACATAAGACTTAATTGCAAAGTGAGTATCTGCTGTAGGTGTAACTCCAGTAACAGGGTTAGTTGCAGCAGCTAATTGGTCTACTCTATTTGTTCGGACTGCGGAATTAAAATCGCTGACCCCAGACGCAGTTATCGAAGGAATATCAGCGGAAGCGAGAGATCGAAATGTAGGTGAACCATTACTTCCATTTGGAGCAGCTAAAACTCTATTTGCAGTTTGTGATGTTGTCTTATCAAAGAACGCTCCAGTACCACCAACAGTAATTATTGAACTTGCAGATGGTGGGGTAGATCCATTATCACCAAAACCATAATATAATTTCAGATCATTTTCATTAAAAGCTAATTCTGATGGAGATAAACTAGAAGGTGCACCAGCCGATCCACTCGCTGCTCTTTTTTTAATACGAATTGTGTTAGACATGGCCTAAAAGTTTCCTCCGTTAACAAGTGTTAATTTAGTTGTGGTTGCATCTGCCTTAAATGTAGCAGAACTAGAGTCATAGTAAACAACAGATCCATCAACTTTATCAGTTGAGTTGAGTGTAAAGTCTGCACTAGCTCCCTGTGGGCCTTGAGTAGCTACAGTAACAACCCTAGTTTCACCATTAACAGTAACGGTGTTTTTAGTAGTTGTAATGTTGACTTGGCTCATGTGGTTGTATAACCCTCACTCATAAACATCTTACCTTCTAAATAGTATTCCTTAAGACCCGATCCATCAACTAATAACACATCGTAAGCTAATATTTCTGGAGTAAATGTTGTTGTTTGAGTGTCTGTTAAGGCAATAGAAAAAGAACCTGCTGCTCTATCTGTATAAGTAACAGCCCAATCTGCATATTTTGTGGAACGTGATTCATCCCAAACCTGTGCTGCTACTGTATATCCTGTTAAATTTATTGCCGTTCCAGAGTTATCCTTCAGCACAATAGGAACACTGTGATCTGACCTTCTTTGAACGGTCATGTTGTATGTTCCAGGTGCTATTGCCATTAGCTATATGGTGATGTTCCCAGTATATCAGTTTTCCATTGTGCTTTAAGTGCATCAGCATCACTAGCAGAATCTATTTCAGAATCAGCAGGGGCATCTCTTAATGCGTTTTTCTTAGCAACGATAGCTGAAGTATCTGCTGAAGTCTCCTGTGCTTTTTGAAATTCAACATCTAAAGCAGAAAGTAATGGAGTTCTTGCTTCTCTTATTTTTGTTTTGTGAATTTCTCTGGCTTTCGCCATGTCTACACCAAATCCCATAATTTACTCCGTATAAGTCCAGGCATTTCTGAAACTCCTGTCTGTAGGAATTGCAGACTTATCAACAGTATAAACTGTCTTACCACTAGGGCAATCTTTATCTTTGATTTGATCTAATGTTAAGTCTGTGTTATCTGCTGGAATAACAATAGAAATACCACCGTCATCATTAGCATAGATAAATCTTTTGTCTGAATTAGCCATAAAGTTTTTTCTTTTAGTATATCTTAATTGGTTTTAATCGCCAAAAAATGCACAGTAAACTCTGGTAACATCCATCGCTCCTCCATTACTATTTTCTCTTGCTCCATACCTTACCTCTACTCTAAAAGCAGTTGTTGTTCCAAAAGAATGATATGACTGATGTATCCCAGAAGGTCCTCTTGTTGAACCAGAAGCTTCATTTCCAGAGTTGTCTCTGTTGTTTACTGCTCCTGTGAAAACATAATTAACACTAGAAAAAGCTGTTGTAAAATTTATAGTATAGTCTCCAGTTCCATTGTCAGTAATTGAGCTAATGTCAAAAGAATCTAAAATATTTCCTGTATCGTAACCATTAAAAACTATCCACTTTTTTGCTCTTCCCTGTGCAATTTCCTCTGGGGTTGAACTGTGAGCAGAAGAGGTGTTTTGTATTGTGTTGACTTTAAGTGTTGACATAATTAATCTCCAAAAACAGCAACATTACATTCTCCGTTATCATGAAAATTCCCTTGGTTAAATGTTAACCAGTCAACTTGAAAAAAAGTAGTTGTAATAGTTACTTGACTTCTGGCTCTTACACAACCCATCAACAAATAAACTTGTGATTCATGTGCATCAGTGACACAAACGTTGTAGTTTGCATTTGCCATCGCATTTTGTATGTTCACACCATACTGACCAGTTCCACTATCTGTAATACTACTGACATTAAAACTATCTCTTATTGCTACTGTTCCAGTACCATTAAAATTTACCCATGCTTTTGCAAGCTGTCCTTTTTCTGTTCCACTTGTATTTTGAAATACTGGTGCAGCAGATGAAATGCTTTTAATTGTGCCGACTGCTAATGTACTCATGGTTTTGGATTTGCGTCTTTAACGGCTTTTATGTGGGTTGCCCACGTGCCAGTTGTATCTAGTTTACCTGCAACTATATCCTTATACAACATATCAAGTTGATCTCCTAAGGATGCGTAAGTTGTAGAACCATCAGTTGTTCTATCTGTTTGATATTTAACAGCAGCAGCTTCAGCATCTAGCGTAACTCTTGCAGCGTCTATATCAGATTGAACCAAAGTTACAGAATTACCGCTTGCGTCAAAAGCACCAGCCGAATCATTAATAGAAACTACCGTTCCAGCGTATGCTTTGTAAATTGCTTCGTGATCTAAGTTCATGCTGACACCTCCATAGCAATTAAATTATGAGGTAATGTTGCATAAGGAGTAGTAGTATCTCCAACGTGGGTTCTACCAACAAAAACAGCATATCCACTATAATCATTTTTAAATTGAACTTTATAAGTAGTTGCTGAAGTTGTTGAGGGCGAATCTATAAAAACTCCATTTAAATCATATTGTCTATAACTACCATTACTTGTTGTACCTACTGCCTGACTTGAAGCTCTAGTATTACTGTTAAAAGTATCACCTATATAAATTGCAGTAGAACCTCTAACTAAACGAAGCGTGCCTGAATAACCGTTAATATCTGTACTCATAGGAACTTTGTACATCAAAAAAATTTTGCTGGAGTTTTGACTTGGAGTTATTGAAAGAGTTAATAAATCACTAAAAGATGTACTAGTTGTACTTTGTACATCTGTTCTTACTGTTTGAACACATTGAATAATTCCTCCACCAGTTGCACCACTTGGCAGCCCACCGACAGGAACGATTGAATTGACTTTAAGTTGGCTCATAAATCTATTATATACACTTTTATACTACAGTCCATGTTTCTCCAGAACCAACTGTAACGGTGACTCCGCTTTGAATTTCTATAGGACCAAAACTTCCTGCGTTTTTACCATTTGTAATTGTGTAATTTTGTGTAACAGTTTGGTCATTCTCCCAAAAAATATTATCAGTACCACCACCTTGAGCACCTGCTCCAGCTACATCCCAACGTAAATTACCATTGGTGTCGGATACAAGAGCATAGCCATCAACAGTGGCATCAGCATTAGGCAATTTCCAAACAACGTTTGCAGTAATAGTATCAGGTGCTTTAAATCCAACGTATTGTACATTGCCATTTGTTGAACTATTTATTGGTTCTAAAAACCTTAACTCCTTTTGATTACTAGCATTTGAACTTATTGTTAAACTACTTGCATCTATAAATACTTGTTCTTCACCATTAGCAGAAAAACCTAAGACGTTAGTTGCTTTTGCAAATAAACCTAAAGCAGTATTTCCAGCAAAAGTCAAGGCAGGAGCTGCTGGACTTGTAGCGTCATCTATTTGCAAAACTCCTGTCATAGTCCCACCTTCTTTAGATAGTAAGCCTAAATTAGGTGAGTCAATACTTCCTATGTCAGTAAAACCATCATTATTACTATTTCTTATCTTAAAAACATTTGTAGTGGTATTTAGGAAAGTCATTCCTTTTACACACTTAGTACTAGACATAAGACCGTCATTTGACTCGGCACTTTGTCCTTGTAAAGCTAAAAGACAATCTTCTATATCTTCTCTTACAGTCTGACCAGAAGCATTTTGAATAATAAAATTTGAAACTGAAAGACTCATAACAAATTACTTTTTGGCTCCATTCTACCCTCCTTTGCCGAAACCAACAGCACTGTAGGTAAACTTTCTAATTATACTAGCACCACTTGAGTTTTTAAAATGAATTATAAATTGAGTTCCAGTAATATTATTATCATCTAGCTCATAAAAATCTCCTGTTGCCATGTTCTGAGGGGAAATGTTAACAGAAGGTTTTGGAATACCTGTGATACTAGACGTACCAACAAAGAAAGGTGCTGCAAACGTAACTGTTTTTGCTCCAGCACTTCCAGTTCCATCTCCTGCTGAATCAGAAAAAATTACAGCCGATTGTTCAGTTCTTAATGGCATCGTTGCTGTATAACCTAATTGTTGTAACAACATATTTTGTGCAGGGTCGCTAGTTTCTAATCTTACTTGAAACTGAAAACCTCTTCCTTTAAATGTTCCATTTGTAAAAACATTAAAATCTGTATAAGAACTCATATCCGTAGAAGTTCGCACTGACAAACTAGCATTTGTACTTTCAGCAGCATCTCCATCCCAATCAGGCCAATCATTTACTAAACCTGTTCTATTATCAAACAAATTTGAAGGATAATAACCAGCACCTTGAAAATGTCTTTTAAAATTAATAGAAAATACACCTCCCAAATCTAAAGTAGTTGCAAAATCATAAGTACCTCTAAAACCTTTTTTTACGGATAAATTACCAGAGTTTGTATCACGTTCAGTGGCTAGAACTGTAAATACATCAGTATTAGTTATCCCTAAGACAGTAAATTCACCATCTGATAATTTACTCTCAAAGCTAAGACCAGGTTGACTGCCAGCATCGGTGTTATGAGTAGTGAAAGTGAATTGTATTTTTTCTCCTACAGAAAAACCATGAGAGTTAATTGTACAAATTATTGTTCTGCTGTCTGTTTGACTATATGTACCTGTCGCTACCGCTGATGGATTTGCAAGTATTAAACCACCCTTAGTTGCATCATATTGAGTGTTATTAAATAAACTACTTGTTCCATTATTAAACGGAGGGGTATCGTTATCTTCTCTATCTGTTTTTACAACAATAGATTCAAGTATATCAACAAGAGAAAGTTCTACAGTAGTTGGATCAGCACTAAATCTATTTCCATCATCTTGAAATTTAAGTAAGTAAGTACCAGGTAAAGCAGGGACAATTGCTTCAGTAGCATTACCAGCTACTGCTTCTATAACATCTTGAGCAGCTTGAAATTTTGCAGATGAACCTGTTTGGTTTGTATGCCTTATATAAACTCGACCACCATGCAATACATCTAAAGCCCTTGCTTGATTAAATTTCAGTCTTACAAGATTCTCATTTATACTTTCAATAGATAATCCAGAAATGTTTTCTGGAAGTTCTGCTTTTCCTTTGGCAGTAAATGTTGTAGTTGTTGGAATAGTAGATAATCTTAAACCAGCATTATATGAAAATACTTGAATTTCATAAGTACCTTTCTTTGTATCTAATAGTTCAAAATCAGTGCTGAATACAACCTGCGATACAAAGTTGCCATTTTCTAATTTATAATTTACTTGATACTGAGAGACACCTGCTACTGCTCGCCAACTGACAATAATTTTACTTCTAGCAATGCTATTAATAACAACAATCTGCTCTGAAACTGTTAAATTACTTGGAGAAGATACAGGTGCATTTAAAAGAGATATTTTTCTCTCAGGTAAAGCAGTACCATTTTCAATAAAATTATATTTATCTTCTACATAAGATAAAGCTGTAACTACATAATTAATATCATCTTGTTCTTCTACTTGAATAACTCTAAATAATTGAGTTTTTAGTGTCGTACTTGATATTAGATAAGGAGCATTTGCAGGAGGTGCTAAAGAAAAAGCAGGACTTACTGTTAAGACTGCTCCTGTCATGTCAGATATAGTTCTTGATTCAACCGATCCATCAGACAGGACAACACTAACTGTTGGTGCATCATTTAATGCAGGTAAAGTTGTCTGTGCTTCAGCGTCAATAGTAATAGTAGTGGTTGTTGCAGCTACCACACGACCACCTCTTCTAGCACCTGCTCTCACTGGATCATTTATTGCAATAACAGAGCCAGGTCTGACTACAATTCCTGAGTCTATAGATGTCGAAAAAGTAACAGTCTCACTTTCATTTTGTTCAGCAAAAAGTATTGCACGCCCTAATCTTGCAGCTTGATTACGGGAGGTACAAGCAAATGCTTTTACCTGTTTTACTATCGTTCCAAGTTTTGATATTGCCGTTGCGTCTTCCACTGCTTCAAAATCAACTTCTTTTGAATCCATATTGAAGTAACTGACAGAAACAACACTATGTCTAGTTTTTAAACTGCTCCCCGAATATGCAAATCCACTTTCGCCTACGTTGGCTAAATTAAATAAATAACTTGCTGTTGTAGGTTTGTCTTGAGATATAGTTATAGAACCAGCAGACCATATTGGCATGCATCTCATAACACCAGATAACTCATTTATTGCTGCAAATGCTTCTTTAGGACTTTGAATATTTACATTACAACTAAATCTAGCTTCTTTTGTTCCTGATACATCACCAGCATCAACTTCTTCATTTGCATATTTACTAGCAGCTACAAAACTAAATAAATCTAAATTACTATCAGTAACATGATCTCCTAATCCATATCTAGTGTTAGTTAAAAGATCAAGTAAACACATTGCAGGGCAATTTGTATAAACCGCAGCACCCATAACACCATTAAAAATATAACCACTTGGGTAACGTATTCTTCCTGTAGCTAAATCAACATTTGGAGTCGCAGCAAAAGTACAATTAGATGTTGTAACGGTTTGAGAAGCGGTAGAAGTTAAAGTAAATGAATTTGCGTCAGGAACAGTTTGAACTACAAAAGTACCATTTACTCCAGCACCAGAAGTCGCAGTAAACACTACTGATTCACCAACAAGTAAACCATGATTGTTATTATTAACGGTGACAACAGTAGTTGATTGTGTATAAGTAGCAGATACCACAGAGGCAGATGCTCCTGGTATTCTTACCTTTACCCCTCTGATTCGATACTTTCTAGTTGGAATACGATTAAACTGCTTACTGTCTAGACGAAGAGCAACATAAGCACTATTTGGATAAGTTGAATTGTTATCAATAACTTCTTGAAAACTTATAAAATCAAAAGAATTTTGTCTTTGTCCATCTGTACTATCTGGAGTGATACGCACAACTCTTATATCTACGGTGGTAAATCCGCTTGTTAAATCTATTCTGTGATCTCTAGCATAAGCATCAGCAGTTCTACCACTGACACTTGCTCTAACTTTAGTAACGTATCCTCCCGAATCATGCTGAATCTGAATTGCGTACTGAACGGTATCTCCTCTAATATCTCCATCATCTTCTAAAAGCTGAATTTGAGGCCAGTTTAAAGTCACAATAACAGCGTCTACATCTGTATTTGTAATTTGCCTAGTTACGACACCACTCAAACCAGTAGTTTGAGCAGTCCATGTAACTGCATTGTCAGTTATTGTCTGTCCAACAGTTGCCGTTGCAAAAGCAGCAGGTTCAGTAGTTCCAGCTTGTCCTGCAACTGTACACTTAAACGAAATTTCGGGTGTTGTATCTGCATTAAGACTGCTGGTTACTATTTGATTAACTGTATAGCTTTTCCCAGTTACAGTTGTTGTTGTCGAACCATCTGAGTTTTCAGTTGTTGTGCTAACAGTTGTCCAAGCAGTAGCTAAATCATCATTTTCAACTTCCGTACCAACAGCAGTGGGAGATCTGCTTTCAGCAGGAATACCACTCATTGCAGTTTGGTTTGACGTTCCAAATTCAGACTTAAAGGTTACATCTTGAAAATTAAAATCAGCCTGATTAGGAGTACTACTTGTAGCAGTTGACTGAAGTATCGGAGTATCGTCAAGAAATACATCTTTTAAACTTGCATTTTCATATGCTGTTGTTCCCTTTGTAAGCCCTTCTTTTGATGCACTTGCAAAACCTTCTATTTCTCCTTCAGATATTAGATCTTGGATAGTAACAAATTGCCTACTATGTAAAGTATCAGGAGCACGATAAGGAGGTGGGGGTGGGACAGGTGGACCTCCTGCTCCTCTAATAATCTTAGTTTCGTCAGTCATGCTTCCACCTGATTAGTGTCAATCGCTGCACTTATTACAACACTTCCTGTAAATATCTCACCATAAACTATTGGAACGGGAGTACCAGCCCTTGATGTATTCTGCACTCCACTAAAACTAAATGATATTTGTGGATCTTCTTCTGAATTAAATTTCTGTGGTTGTGGCATTGGAAAAAGCATTTCAGACACTCCACTTAGAACTAAGTATGCTCCTAGATTTGCTAAAGTAGAAGCTAAAAAAGTTCCTCCAGTAAAACCTGTGGTTAGTCCAAACTTTAAAGGAGCATAAGGAACTACAGCACCCCCTGTTGCAAAAGCAATTCCAATTAAAGCTGCTCCTAATAATACTTTCCTAAAACCTCTACCAGCACCACTTATAGCTGGAATAAAATGTATATCTTCCTGTCCTACAGGATATGATATTTCATTCTCATCAATCTCATAATTACCAACTTTTACCTGATAATATTTTGGACTCATAAAACGCTCTACTTCTGAAAAATTATGAATTAAAAAACTTACTGCTTGTGAAACACTACTAACCTTTATCTCGAACTCTTTATGTCCAATAAACTCTGCTAATTGTCCATACAACTTTAACTTACGAAGCATAGCGATACCTCTTTCCTGTACATTTTAACAACCATTCAGAGTAAGGCTCTCTACAAGATAGTCTATCGGTTAAATGATGAATAACATCTCCTTCAAAGAATAATGCCACATGATTTAAAGTTGGACATAAAATGCTCATAAGCAAAACATCTCCATCTTGTAATCTTTCATCAGGTCTAAGTTCTCTAAAGCCTGTTCTCCACGCACAACTTTCAAATAATGGATTATCCATAAATTCTTCTGGAGTTGTAGGTCTATCCCAATCCTTTAGTTCAATATTCTTTTCTTCTTTATACCAATCTCTTACTAAACTCCAGCAATCAGTAATGCCCCATACCCATTGCCTACCCAATAATGGAGGTTTGTACCCACATGGTTCTAGATATGCCCATTGCTGCGTTTTAGGATTAACAATGTGCCATGGCAAATTACTGTCCTCACAACCAATTCTATCTGCTTGACTAGGACTAGGCGGTGTTATTGGATGGCTGTGAATTACACCTACAATCTCTCCTGTATTATCTGCTTTTACATAATCTTCTGGGTCGATGATGAAACATTGATGATCTGTGATTGAAAGGTTACGGCAAGGATAATATCTTTCTTTACCCTTTACATTTAACAATAAACCACAACATTCTCTCGGATCTTCTCGTTGCGCATGAAGTAATGCTTTATATTTCCAAGTCATTCTACAAATGTACCAATAGATTTAAATTCAGCTCGAGTACACTGTCTCTTCGGTATTCGTACTCCTGCTAAATCTGTAGGAGCAGCAAGTTCAAATTCAACTACTTCTCTAGTCTCTGTAGATTTACGATCAATCGAATAAACTTCTCTAGGAAATTCTGCCGAAGGATCTGCTGTAGCATTTGTTCCGTCAGCAAAATTAACAGCATCAATAAATTTAGCTAGAGTTCTAATTCGTGTAACCTTTGCCCCCGTCAGATCATTACCAGTTGTAGCTTTGTTTACAGATAAAAGTATTGATGAGATTAATCCTGTGGCATTACTAATAGTAATTTTAGGTCTGGGTAGCTGTCCTCTTTGAAAAGCAAAACCTGATGCTTGTACAGGAAATCTAAGATAAGCATTACCATCCCAAACTATCTGACCGTTTGCATTTAAATTACTGCCAGCGTGAAAACGATATATGTCAATATTTTGAGGAGTCCATGTAACTTGGTTGTCAGGAATAGTTGCTCCACCTACAGAAGCAGAGGCAAACCCACCAGGTTCAGATCCACCGCTTTGACCTGCTACAGTACATCTAAAAACAATAGTTTTAATTGCAGTACCTCTTACCACATCACCGACTTCATAATCTCTATTATTTTCCCACGCAACATAGTGTAATGCGTAATCTAAATTTAAATTAAATAATTCAATAATTGCAGACGGATTTATAGACTGTAAATCTGCAAATGTACTACTAAAAGAGACATATTGGACACTATTATCATAAACTGTCTGTCCTATGACACTTGCCCAATTTGGCTCACTAGAACCAGTAGTACCTGCTGTAGTTACCTTAAAAAATAATCCGTTATTAGCGGAAGTAGGTGCAACTATCGCACCCAAAGATAAACTAGCACCAGCAGACCAAATAGTAGTCATTATTAAACGGGTTCAAATACTTGTCTGAAGGTAGCTTGGATAGTAGCTCTATTGTTATATGGTATAGATTTACTCCATGCTTCGCAAACAAATTCAGAAGATGAACTTTCCCCTGGAGGAGTAAATGTAAAGCTGGCACTATCATTTGCTCTAGCATCTAAAAATTCTTCAATTTTTACTGCATCTGCTTGGCTTTTATTAAAAGTAAAATTAAAAACTTTTGGATTTTGATGTTGTGCCAACCCAAACAATAAACGATGCTCATATCCATCAGCAAAACGAACAGTACGAGTTAATGGTGCAGATCTTTTCTGTTGTCCATAACTAGGTTCTGTACCTCCAGTAGACGTTCCAACAGTAGAATCATCGAACGTAGCCATTATGCAAGTAATCCTCCTGGTCTTTTCTGTTGTATTAACTCTGATTGTATAGCAACTGAAATCATACGACCAAGTTCTCTACCTCTATCTTCATCACCTTCAACAGAAGAACCAGAAGCATCTACGTTTACTACTATATTTGTAGAACCACCAAGAGCATGATTTGGTGTAATCATTCCTGACACACCTGGACTAAACATCTCAGGTCCACGTTCTCCTACAATATAACTACCTCCACCCATTACTGGCCCACCATTTTCTCTTTTTATTGTTGAAATATTAAACGAGCCTTTTGGAACAGTATTGCCATGAGTTGCTATTTGTTGATTTACGAGTTGTTGAGTACTAGGTAGTGAAGGAGTTAAAAAGTTCTTAAATAAACCAAAAATACCTGATCTTATTTGTGCTGCTAACATTTGAGCAGCCATGTCTAAGAAATGATCTGCTGTACGTTGAAATAAATTTCTTAATGCTTCTTGTGCCGTCATTGAACCTTTTATAAGACCTTTAAAAGATTCAGAAAAACTATCACCAATACTTTTTCCTAAAGCATCAATTTGAGTTAAAGGATCTAAAAGTCTTTCCAATTCATCAACTGGTGCTTTAATAATTGCTTGTCTTTCTAATTCTTTATTAAAATCTCGTTGAACTTGTAATAAAGCTTTAGCTTGATCTAATTTACTTTGAAAATTTTTACCAGCTTCTTCTCCTCTTTCTGTTTCTAACTCATCAACAGTTAATGCTCTAAGTGAACCATCCGATCTTCTTTTTACACCACCTCTAAATGGATTTAACTGATCTAAAAGATTTGATTTTTCACTTTCTTGAATAATAATTTTTTGATTTTTAGAAAATATTTGTTCTAATAATTTTAATTCTGCCGATCTTGCACCTTTAGTTTTTAATACATCTAATGCTATTTTAGCTTGATCTAAACTTAGTTCTTTTGATAACTGAGGTAAAGCATTTAAAACAGATTGATTATTTTTTAATCCTGTAAAAATATCAAAAGTACCTTCTGACCCAAATGTTTTAGTTAATGTAATTCTTGCTGCTGCCTCAAATTGTTTAAATGCCTTCAATGCTTCTAGTGCTTCATCTTTAGTCATTCCAAGAGATTTAGCAAATTCAGTTACCTGTTTTGCAGTAAATGTTGATGTACCACCTGTTGCTTGAATAGAAACATTTAATTTATCAACTGCTTTTCTGAAATCAATAGTTTCTTGTATTCTTGATGCAATCGCAGTACCAGCTATAGATAAACCAAAACCAAAACCTCCACCCAAAGCACCACCAGCTACACCACCAATACCACCACCAGCAGCACCTAAAGCTCCTTGTCCAAATAACAATGGAAAGCCTCCACCAATAAGACCGCTAGAGACTGCTCCTGATATTCTTCCTGCCTTTCCTCTACCACTAGCAAATGGTCCTTGAGGATTAGCTCTAGCTCCAAACCCCATTCTATTTAGGAATGAAGGTTTTGCAGGTTGCGGACCTATTGGACTTGCAAACTGATTTGAATCTCCAAAACTAGCAATACCTTTTGATGCACTTAATAATTGTGCTGTTTTACCTGTATTTTTATCAATTTTCTTTTGATGCCTTAACTGTGATTTCATTACAGCACTAAACGCAGGTCCTATAGGTCTGTCATATTGAGTTCCTGGTCTAATACCAAATCCAGATGCTTCTCTAGATATTCGACTTGCTTCAAGATTTCTTAAAATTCTTGGATTATTATTTACTGTCATCATTGGATTCGGACCTTGCATTGGACCAAACATCGGACCTTGCATTGGTAATGGACCAATAAATGGTTGAGGTCCAAAAGGAACAGAACTTCTGCCAGCTATCCGATTTTGATTTCTTCTATTTCTATCTATAGATTTTTGTGAAGCAGTATCAAAGACAGTAGGACTTGATACTTGTGAAGCACCTCTACTAAATTGAGCAAAACCTGATTGATTAC
>Ga0181394_1000766_pt1 | contig 13989 bp, 24 predicted proteins | sample 17SPOviralmetaG_FD_130123 | JGI IMG/M metagenome (GOLD analysis project Ga0181394, IMG submission 130123) | Marine viral communities from the oligotrophic San Pedro Time Series (SPOT) site, San Pedro Channel, CA, USA - 17 SPOT_SRF_2010-11-23 | ecosystem: Environmental > Aquatic > Marine > Strait...
AAAAAAAAAAAAAAGCCCCCACCCCCGCCGAGGCGGAGGCAGGGGCGGCTACCCTTTCGGGAAGGGATCGGGCTTCACCCGTTCCCGTTTACATCAACACGCTGATTCTTACCGAATCAAGCGAGGCGGGTGACAGACCATGCTCGGCCTTTCTCGCCTTTGTAGGTGATGTTAAGCACCAAGTCTTGTGACTTGATGAGTGCGACGAGTTCGTCTGCGTCGTTGACGGTTGCTCGGACGCATCGTTGGATGGCCCGACCGAGGCGAATACCATCTGGTGTGGATTGGTACTTGCTTTCGGGGTGTTGCGTGAAGTACGCTGTCAAAGCGCAGTTCTTTTCACTGTCGATAACAGTGATGCAATCTCGTTCGTCATTGTACGCCGCAGAGTTTAGGTGCATGGTGAACTGATCGCCGTCGGCTTCCACTACTTCATACACCTTAACGAACTGCAACGGTTCGTCCGGTTGTTTTTCTACGAACTCTCCGAAGAGGGTCGTTTGTGTTGTTTCGCTCATATTTTTTATCTCCTTTTTTTGGGGTCGAGGTCGTGCCTCTAAATAGTCCTGATCGTCTAAGGTATATGAAGAAGACGGTTCGTTTACATCAACACGGTAAAACCGGCTCAATCTATTTTTACGCCGTAGAGGGTGGGGACCACTTCTTTGCCCTTTTTCCGCAGGTGTATGAGGACAGACGGGAAGGGTGCGCTATTTGATGCACCCTCAAATTTTAGTCGACCTTTGATGAACACGACTTCGACGGCGTGTTCCATTAAGATCGAAAACCATTCGGTATCTGTCCTTGAAGGAACCAGCATTGTCACCGATGTTATGTTCCCCTCGCTCAATTGCTTACTGACCTGTTTGGCGAATGGTTTCAACATTCTTCCGTAAGGTGGATTTAGCCACCCTCTCATTCTTTGGAAACACCAATAGTCCCAATCCTTGCCGAGAGCGTCTTCTTCCTCACCCAAAAAGGTCGCACATTTCTTGTTCTTTGAAGAGGCTGCTAAGTCCACATGGTAAGGTCCCCATTTAGACTCTGCCCAATTAAAGACCTTTTGTGGTGTTCCCCAATCAAGTCGCTCCGGCTGTGGCATATATCCGCTCATGGTATAGCCTTACGCCAAAGGGTTATCAAATAATCTATTCGTTTACATCAACACGCTATATCGTGAAGAAATCGCAAAGATGACCGAGAGGTGCTGAAAATCAAAACCGTCGCTTTAAGCGTAGTTCTCCGGCGATGTAAGGGCAGTTCCATCGTCGCCGCTGACTTAGATTTTTACTGTTTTTGTTTCGTCGCCAATTGCCCTTTATCTTGGCTGTCCGAGCGCAGTACGCTCTCTTCTTTGGTCCGACCTTCCCTGCCCACGGAACCTTTGAACTCACAGTGATCGTTCGACCTGTGTATGGGTTGCGTATCTTCGGCACTTTGTCACCTTCTAAGCACTAAGATGAGAATGAGTAGACCAATACCAGCAATACCACTGATAGCCCCTATTTTGAGCCAATCTTTGGGATCGTCGTCGTCTTCAACGATGTTCTGTCCCTGTTGGATTCTTGACTCGACTCTCTCTCTTGCCGCTTTTAGAGCGTCGTCATATTCTGCGAACTCTTGCTCCACTACTCCATCGACAACCACAAACCATCGACCATCGACCTGTCGCTCTTTGACCTTGATACTCCATGTCTCGCCGTTGTCGTCTACACCACTACCGACAAGATATTCTCTCGACCATTCTGCGGGGTTATATTCGGGTTGAGAAGGGTCGTCGTCTACAACATCTCCTATGGTGTCAACGATAGTCGTTCCTTGAAACACTCCGTCGACTATTTGACCTTCGTTCTTTGAGTAGCCGAGAAGTTGAACTTTCAAGTCTTGGGAACTTGTGATACCGGAGTTCTCCGCTATTTGAATCGTGTAAGTGTCCCTCGCTGAATAGTCGCCGTTAGGTGCTGTAAAATTCATCAAGATAGCCGGAACACGGACGGAAGAGCCGTCTTCGGGTTGGGATATGCCTCTCGCCTCTGTTTCTCGGTGGAAGAAAGTTCCTTGCTTATCCCATACCCCACCGTCACCGTCTGTGGTGGCCCCTAACATAGAACCGCCTCGCAAAGTGAAAGTCACAGTGCTGTCCCACCCACCAAAGCCTGTGATAAGCGGCGCAGAGTATGAAATGTCGTAGGCGTTCAATGCTGTCTGTGACACGCCGCTCAAATTGAAGTATTGCCAGCGCCGAGAACTCATTTTCATTCGTACTTCGTATTCGGACTTAACAATGAGGTAAATTCTGCCTCCCTTGTTGTGCCAAATATCTCGCTCCTTGAGAATCAATGTGTTGTCGTCCGACCATTCGTAGCCATGATCTCCGTTCAAAGTACCGTCTACATTGACATATTGAAATGGCGTTTCCGTCACTTCGACCGATGAAGGATTGTCTACAATATCACGAAAAGAGGCCATCATCACCACCCCATCGCAGGGGAGGATGATCCGAAGCCGAAGTCACTCGGATTCACGACTCGTTCGTAAGGATCGGTCGGTGTGCTATCTTCTTCTGTTAATACCTGTGGGCCTCTAACTCCACCTGCGAGCGGATTGTTGAGTTGCTCCGCTTTTGAAACTGCGGCACTCTGGGTGTTGTACACATACCGAAGCCCATTCGATCCCATAAGCGGGTTGAACTTGTCGTCGCTACCTACCTTGCCGATATTGTATGAACCTTTGATGAGAACGACTGAGTAAGGGCTACCACGCCAAACCACATTAGCGGTGGCAGATGTTTCAGCGTCGTTTACATCAACACGCTCTGTCGCACTTCCTTCGGCATTTGGTCCCGACCTACCTTCGGCCAAAAGCATCAGCCCAATATAGCCAATAACGCCCATAACGGCGATTCCTTGCAGAGCCTTCGTCATGGGTATCCCTCACCCATAGGTACTCCACCGGAGCGGACAAGAGGGATCGAGGTCTTATCTTTGAAGAACAGCCAATAAACAGCGCCAGCAATCAGAATCATTTTGAGGTCGATTTTCATGTTTACTTCCTCCAAAACACTAAGTCCGAAATGCGAAAAGATTTGACAGTGCCGACCACATCGTAGGTGCTTCGACCTTTTGAGGTGCGAATTTTTGGGCCTACAAACCGTCGGGGTTCGTATGCTCGTCGTGCCGTCTTGCGTCGCTGTCCTTTCTTGGTTCCCATCACTTCTTCCTCCAAAATGTCATTTCACTAATGAGAGAGCCGAAGAAGTCGCTGTCATAACCCATCGGGGTGCGCTTTTCGGTCGAGACAAGCCTTTCACCCTTACCCGACAGCCACGGGACTTTGATGAAGCGAACTATCACATTCGGTCGTCGTGGCATCACTTCTTCCCCCTAATTTTCATGTCGGTTAGGTCTGTGAACCAGCCAATAATCCCATTCTTTCGGCTCTTGACTCCTAAGCGGAACTTTCCACTACGGTTCCGGCTGATTTGGGGAAAGTATCGGTTTTGTCGTCGTGGCATATCTCAAGCCCCCATTAGTGGCACAATGTCGATTCCAATGGCCGCACCTGCGAGCAAGGCAAGCCCTTTGCCTACGCTTGTTAGAGTGGTTAGTTGAGCGGTGAGAGCGGCCATGTCCGAAGACAGTTGGTTGACTTGCTGTTCAAGGGTTCGCAGACGCTTGTTCTGCTCATCGTCGTGTTCTGCGCTCATCGGATCACCCATACGAAAAGAGTCGCCGGATTTGCTCCGTCTTGTGAGCGGAAGTAAAGTCGACCGTCGTTTGAATGAAACACGATAGGTATTGCATCAAGGGCTTGAAGCCAAAACTGTTGAGCGGAGCCGAGCGGCCCCTCATCGCCTGTAAGCCACCCGCTTTGCTGGTCGGGGCGCATTTGGAAGACGACTTCTCTTGCACCTTGCAGGTCGATAGGTTGCACATCATCAGCGTTGGCGCTGAATATCGTGTAAAACTCGCTTCTTCGGTCGATGGGTATTCCCCCATCAGTTGTAGGATTCGCTTTCAACATCTGCGGCGGTGCTGCTCACAGTCTTTTGAGTCTGTGCAGGAGCCTTCGCCGTTCGTGCGTTAAGAGATGCGACCCAAACAGGGAAGAAGGACATTGTAGTGTTCGCCGTAGCGGAAACGGTCATGTCGATGTTAGCACCTGCTGTCAAACGCTTAAGGTCAAGGAACACATATCCTGCTCGACTTAGAGTCCATGCTGGCACATTCGTGTCGCCGCCGACAATCGTTCGGATGCCGTTAATGTAGGTCGAATCAAGGACACGCCATTGTTGAACCTTCAATGCTCTGAATGCACCGTTGTTAACTCGGATCTGAGAAACCTCGTCCTCGTCTGAATCGTTAATCATCGAGATACCGAGCATTTGCCAGCCTTTCTTACCGTAAACGGTGATGGCTCGCTCGGACCCGTTGGTCAAAGTGAAGTCTTGTCGGGAACCGTACAAAGTTGAATCTGCGGCTGTTCCGTAGTAATTCACGACATTGAACTCGGTTGAGGCGACGGTGAAAGCATTGCCACACCAAGTTGTTTCGCTTCCAAGAGTGATTTGGAAGTTGACTCGGTGAGAGCGAGAAGCGTCAAGACCGAATGGGAGTGCAAGTTCTCCGAGGAACTCGGTTCCGGTAGCGTTTGTGAGTGAGATCATGTCCACACCACGAACTTTTTGAGCAAGCACCGACAAGTTGGACGGTGTGACAGCATCGAGGTCAACGAAAGGGTCGTTAAAGTCGATGATTGTGTTTGCACCAATCTTGATTCTCATGTTTGTGATGAGGCGACCGATGGTCGAGTTGAAAGCACCTGCACCAGCAAGAGTACCATCAATTTGGAATCCGATGTGGGTCAAGTGTGGTGAACCGTCTGCCGAGATTGGGGTGTCATACGAGAAGTTGTATGTGGCTCCGCCAGCGACAGGAGTGACGCCGGTTGAAACGAGGTCGACATAAGCCATGTTCACTCACTCCCGCCGATGAAGTTTTGGACCTTACGCATGGTAGGTGCTGTCACTGTGTGAACTGCGATGTACCCGATTGACCATAAGCCCATGTATGCGAGTGTCTTTGCGATCCCCACTTTCAAGCCCCCAGAGTTGGTAATTTTTCGTTCACAATTTCTTCAAGTGTTCGCTTTGAAGGCGAGACACGCTGAACCAATCCGTTGCTCACAGCGAGAACAAGTCCCACCATAAAAGCCAATTTCGCTCCGTCAATCACACTGTTTAGGTATGCCATGTAATTCAAGCCACCACCATTCTGCCTAATCAACCCTGCTTTACATCAACACGCCGTAGCGCACGAAAATAAAGAAAAGGTCGAATCGTACCACCAACCAAAAAGCGTGGCTTCTAAGGGGTGTCACGCCCTTCGTTCGCTTACTTAGTATCATAGGGCAGAAGGAATAACTCAACCAAGTCGATCATGCGTGACTATGCAAAAGGGTTTCTCAAAAGACCTGTATATCGAGCCTTTTGTTTGACGACAGGTTTTCGCATCTTCGGAATTTTTATCGCTCCAAAATGTTTCAACTCTAATGTTTCAAGGTCGAGATGGGCGAACGAAAATTTTTCTTTTTTCAATTTTTCATCCATCGTATCTCCACAAATGCCCCAACGGTCTTTCAACAATTTCCTGTCGGGAATAGCCTGTCGAAAGCAAGTAATCGAACTTGTTTGTGTGTCAGCCCATTTATTTGAGAGCGCTCGCTGATTTACAAGAATGAGAGTCAGTCCCTTACTTCGACCTTGTGTGGCGAATCGTTTGATGGACGGTGGTATCGCCCCTACGGATGAACCGATAAATGTAGAGGATTCTTCAAGAATCAAAGTCGCAGAAAATTCGGGGTCGTAGTCGGACATATCGAACATCCACGCTATCACATCGTCAAGTTCGTCGAACGATTCTTCGATAGAAGGGTGAATGACCGAGATCTTCTGCTTATCCATCTCTTGAATCGCTGTCGCCACATTTGGTACAGGCGGTGCGAGGGTTGTGTATCCTTCGTGCTTCACATCGAAAACAACAAACCTATGTTTTGGTCCGAATTTCGTCGAGCGACAGGCGTTTCGCAATGCTTCGCACAAGAATACAGATTTACCGTTTCCCGACACCCCGTACACTTGTCTTACTGCTGGCTTTGTGCGGTCCGATCCGAAAAGGTCGTCGGGGTTCAAGCACCCATCTCCTTTGCTTGCTGTTGTTTCAATGCCTTCCGCATGGCACGACGACTACGCCAGCGGCTAAAGAGTGTCGGTCGGTTGGGGTCACGCTGTTTGTGGATTTTACTGAAAACCGGAGCGTAAAACGAAATGACAGTCCCTGCCATAATTATGTCGGGCGTGACAGGGACTTGAATGCCATGATATTCAAGCCAAGTGGCTGATACATCTTCAAACAACTTCCAATCAGCCGAACTTCTTGTGATGGTAAAGTCTTTGTCTGCTGTGATACCTTTTCCATACCAAGACAAAAGAGGATCGACTCCACCTGCGAATATCCAGCGCATCATTTTACCTTGCTGTTCGTAAAATTCCCGAATGGCTTTTGGGCTTGATGGTGGTTCTCCACCGGTCGCCATTCCTCGTAAGACTGTTGAGGCTGTTGGAGAAATTGAAACCGTTATCGGTTCACTTTCTAAATTGTCTTCGCTCATATCAAATGTGAACCAATCGGGAGTTGAAGGCTCAGAATCGTCAATAATCGTGTCGTTTACATCAACACGCTCTATCGGCTCCTTTTCTGTTTTTGGTCCGATGGTAGCGTCGGGCTTTTCTTGTGGCTTAGAGGGTACTTCCTCGGCTTTTTCAGCATGGTTAGAATTGTAGTGCTTCGACACAGATTGGCGGGACTTGCCGTTGCCGATCCCATGCCCGTATTCGCATATCGGACATTGAAATTTTCCGTCTGGGTTTGGTTCATATTTTGCCATTCTCATTCCTCACTCGGTACGCCTTTTTCGACATATTGGTCGAACTTGACTTTCTGCTTCTTGTTTGCTATGTTTCGCAAAATGTAGTCCAATTCGTCGTCATAACCATCGAACCCACCAGCGTCTTCTGCTTCTTCGTACTTGTCGATTTGACTTTCGTTCATTCTCTGCATCCACCAACGAACCTTCTGCCTATCGGTAGGCGGTTGCAGTTCTACTATATCTTGAGGCGAATAATCCCGACTCGTCATTTCTTTTCCTTTAGACGCCAAATAAGCGTCTACTCTCTCTCGATGAGCGTTCGTTCTTACTGAGCGAATTTCTGAGATATACCCTCGACTTGTCCTCATCGTTTCGTCGGCTGTCTTTGTCGGGATCGGTTTACCGTCTTTCATGTAAACGCCCGATTCAATACCTTTGTCATTGACACATGGAAAATCCTTCGGGGCTTCGCACTTTGGGCAACGAATCGCCTTCTTTGAAGCACCTCGATATTCGGACCACATCCTCGCACCTTGAGCGGCCATAACTCGACCACCTCTCGCATTTTTGTGTGGTGCTGACTTGGTGAATTGAGTGTCGGGAGATCCTTTTGGGCTGTAGACAGGAGATGGTTTCACCCACACACCCCAAATGTTTTGGCGACTATCTCGGCAGAATCCCCTTCTTACTTGTATCAGCAAAGAACCTTCATATTCTGTACCTAATCTATCCGCCCATTTGTTAGCGTCCCTCTTACCCTTTTTGGTGTCGGGGAAAGCCACCGCTCGGACATATCCCCTCAAGCGACCTTCACGAATAGATTCCGGCAAGCCTTCCTCGGATTGACACTCGTCACCAGCAATGCCTAAATTTCCCTGTCCGATGTTGTAGTTGGCGGGGTTTCCTTTCTTACCTTCGGCCCTGTCTTTTCGGAACCTTCTTTCTTTGTCTATGAATCTTCGACTTCTGTCTTGCAGACCCATTCTTCGCAATTCTTCGTAAGTACCGTAGTTCTGCTCAAGAATGTCTATCCATGCTAAGAAATCCTTCTCACCTGCCGTGTACGGGGTTAAGCGCATGAACGGAGGTCTTAACCCTAAAACCTGCAAATACGGTATTCGGGGTTTTCTTGGTTCTGCCATTATTCGACAACCTCCGAGATTTTTGAAGCAATGGTTTGACTCATCATTTGCTCAACAAGATTGCCGACTCTTGGGTTTTTCATAACCATACCGACAGCGTGAATGTGCGATTCTTCGACCATTGATGTTTCATTGAAATGGGTGCTGAAAAAGTGAATGTATCCGCCAAGACCGACAAAAAGTAAGGTCTGCAACATGGGATCGGAAATAAGCCTCTCTTTGTGAATCACCTGCAAAAGCGTTGAAAGAGAATCATATCCATCGCCGCAGAAGTCAATCAGTGCAAGGGTCAATTCGGAGGAAGGCTCCACCGACGGGGAGGAATGAGCAGAGTCGTCGGTGTCGCCTCCCATAGCAGATGAGAGCCTGTGGTTGACTTATCAACCCTGCTTTACATCAACACGGTAAATCGCTGACAAATTGTAAATGTGGCACATTGTACCACTTACAGCAAAGCGGGCCTTAGAAAGCCTGTAAACAGCCTTTTAGGTAAGTATGACAACGGGTGACTATGAGCAGAAGAAAAGGGTTCACACGGGACCAGCGAAACACATACAGACGATTGAAATCACTTGGTTTGAGCGACAAGGCTGTCGCACAAAAATGGGGTGTGTCGGCTGGCTGGCTGTCAGCCGTCAAGAATAAGCGAGGTCGATTCGGTACTGTCGCAAAAGCATCAATTACAGCACCACCGAGAGGTACGACGACCTTTGACCGATTCATGGGTGGCGAAAGGTCCGACGACCCTTTTCAGATCACTTACGACGAGTTGGTTGAACTTGCGAAAAGTGGTCGCTCACCACGAACCCGAAAATTGGCGAGGGATAAGTTGAGAGAACTTGGGGAGACCGGAATGACCGTTGAAGAAATGAAGCGTGAAGGGCAGGTTTTTGAGCGTCCTGTCTATTGGCGAACTTACAAAGGAAAGCGTGTTAAATTACTACTTGGCCGAACGAAACAAGAAGAAGTTCAAGAGAACATACGGAAGCAATTAGCGGCGAAAAAGGTCTTCCTCAAAAAAGGTGAGTATGTCGATTACGGCGGCTACGGGGGAATGTGAATGGGGCGAAGAGTTGTACCTGTCCGAGAACCTTGTCCATCCTTGCCCGAACCACGAAAGCCGAGGAAACCGCAGAGAACTTTCGGTCCTAACGAAATGTTCGCTTTTGATACTGAAACGACGAGATGCGGAAAGAAAGAACTTCGTTCTTGTCAGTTCGCCTTCTTCGATGGTGTTTATGTGGTCATTGAAATGTATTGGCTCGACGGCTGGTTCGACAAGATCGAGCATCAAGAAGTCAAGGATTTACTGAAAAGTCACTACAATAATGTGCGCTTTGTTGATGCTTCGTACAAGACCTTGAGAGGTCTTCGTAAGAGGATTCAGCAGAGATATGAAGAACTACTCTACGGCGACCAGCCGAGAGTTAGGCGAAACAAGTTCGGAAAAATGCGGAAGTTATCGAGGCGGGTTCTTCGATGTGCTGTCGCTTTCAACGCTAACTTCGATCTTGGTGTCATAGCAGACCGAACAACTTTGCATCCCGAAATGGGTATTGGAGGTATGGAAGGTGCAGGGTGTAAGTACGACTTCACATCGGGTAAGCGACAAGTCAAAGACGAAGAGTTCGGACTGTCGATTGATTGTTTATTCTTGGGTGCTTTCTCTGTACCTTTTTGCTCAAAGCGTGGTGAGATTTGGGACATACAGGCGTTGACACGGACGCTATGGGGTGCGGCGAATCTTGCGTCAGTTGGTAAGGTTGTCGGACTTGACAAGTTGACCGGACAGAACTTCGATTCGTATGCCTACGCCGCAGTTGACGCAGTTATCACCCTCATGTCAGCCGAGAAGTTGACCGAGGATTTACTTGAGATGGGGTTCACAGGTCAGCCCGACCGTTTCATTTCCGGTGCGACTGTCGCCAAAGATTTGATGAAGCGACACTACACCCCGTTTTATTTGACACAAGAACAGCACGAATTTGTATGGCCCGCATATTTTGGTGGCATGACAGGCGCTCTAAACCTCGATGTGATACGAGAACCACAGAAAAACCTCGTTTACGGCGACCTTGACGGTGCTTACAATGCGAGCGGTCAGAAATTGGAGGTGTTCAAATGGGGTGGTGTCAAGTGGGTTTCCGGTCATAAGGTCAAAGAAATAGTGCAGATTCTCAAGACCGATCCTGCAAGATATTGGGAGTTCGGTTCGCTGCATCTTCATGTGAAAGGCGACTTCGATAACCTGCCTGTGAGAGTCGGGACTTGTGGTGAGGGTGGGACTCCTACCGCTTCCGAAGGTCTTGTGTGGGCGAGAGTGAATAATTTCGATGGGGTGCTGTCTATCGGTGACTTTCTACATTCTCGACCTATAGGTCGAGTGCTGTTCAAAGAAGGTGTGCTTAGAGATGCTTCTAAGGACACCGACACGCCCTGCCTTTTCGCTATGACAGCAAAGGAGCGGGCGAACTATCCGAAGAAGATTAACGGTGTTGATGTAAAGGCGAACTATGTACCGAATACATGGTGGAAGTTAGCCGGAAATACATTGTACGGGTCGATGGCGAATCGAAACGGTAAGCACAGGGAGTCTTCGGGTACATGGTTCAACGCTATCCTTGCCTCAAGTATCACAGGAGCGATTCGGCATTGTATGTGGACTGTGAACGAGAATAGCGATGCGACTTACAACGACACCGATTCGGCGCTCACTTCCGTTGAAGGTTTTCATCGAGCGGTTGAAGCATTGAAACCCCTTGACATAGGGTTCTCAAACAAGACGAGCGACGAACTGCCTAACTGTGATGTGGCCGCAGAGGGTGTCGTTCAAGGATCGAAACGATATGCCTTGATTGCCGAAGATGGGACATTCGGGGCTAAGTGTCATGGACTCGGTTCATGGTTCGTGTTGATTGATGGTCGGGTTCAATCAGTGGCACACAACGAAGAAGTTCTTCAAGCAGTATGGTCGCTGAACTATCCCGAAATTTTTGGGGAGCCAGATATGAAGATTCTCGCCTTACCTGCGTTTCACAAGTTCAGCATCAAGACCTTGAAAATTGCGAACACGGTTCAAGAATATGCTCGGAGACAGTGGAACATACCGCTTGAGAATATCTCCGCTTATGGGAAGGCGGGCAATTTCGGTTTCCTTTCACCCACTATCGAGCCTATGCCTAACAGAAAGCACAAGATAGTTGTGAAGGTGTCTTATGAGGCGGAGGACGCTTCTTCATTGAGTGATCTCACTCTCGGAGAAGTTGCTTACGCATGGGGTCAGTCCTACGACAAAAAGTTCGACTACGAGAACTTGAGGCGATGGGAATTTGAGTATAGTGATACCGTCGATGTGCGAGCGGTTGACCATTCGCAAAACATAGTCGAATCGAATGCCCTGTCCGACACGGACATATCAGTTCACACAAACCACGACGCTGACAGGAGTTGAAAAAATGCGATGCACGGCAGATAAGAAAAATAGAGAGAGATGCAACAATGAGAGAGCCTACGGTACTTTGTGTAAAGTTCACGCACGACAGTTGGCTTGCACCCCTGCGGGATTTCAGCGACGAAGGATATTGAGAATACACCACAGAAGCGAATCAGAGGCGGTTCACGACGAGACCATTGCCCACTATCTCAACGAGAACAAACCCGAAGCGATCCGTACTGCGAGTGCCATGTCATACCGATGGGCTGTCTTAGAAATGCTGTCCGTTGGTGAAGAGATGGTCGCAGAAGAGATAGTGGCGAACTTGAATAAAATATGCCCGTATGACTTGAATCATTGGAAGGTCGGTTCATTGCTTAGAGCAATGATGCAAGAAGGTACGATTGTGAGGTTGAGGACCACAAGGTCGGGTAAGTCCACAAGTGTCTATCTCCTTCGCTCACAAGAGCATGAGACAGGGCCTGTAAGCGACGATAATTGAGCGGTGGTACACTCGGACCTTTTTTTGATGTGCTGTGGTTATACCGTGTTGATGTAAATAAACCGCTTGTATTATAACCCCCCTTCGCTTAGGACTATTTACAGGAGGAAAGTGAAATGACACAACCAATTGAAAACGAAGCCACAGGAACGAACGATCATCACAAGTTGATGCGCAGATACTACAGGGGTGATACCGTCAGACTCAGAAAGGGAGAAGGCGTATGGGTCCAATCCCATTACGGACTTGTCCGTGTCTTAGTATGCGAAAAGACAGGATACCCGATAATTGAGGTCTTTGGAGTATCCAACCCACTGAGCGGGGTCAAATATACAAAGAGGACGCCAAAGGGAATGCCTATGACATTGACGCCGAACCCTCGCACCGTTTACGGTGAGGCAATCAATGAGAACGGTGATGCTTGATGGCTACCTACGCAAAGAACAACACCGAAGACGACGGTATCATTCAATGGCCATGTGGCTGTGAATGCGCTTACTATCGAACCTACGAAGGGATCGAAACCAGCGACATATTCTGCGGGAAACCTAAGAGCGAATGCGGAAGGAGGGATGCTTGATGGTGAAGATTCAATACATCGTGACCTGCGACAAATGTGGTGCGACGATGGATAACTTCATGGTTGAAGCACGCCATGTCAAAAGATGGAAGAAGGAAGGAATGACAGACGGGAACTGCTTTTCCTGCCAGCGAGGTGTTTGAAATGTTGACAGACAAGAAGGCGATTCTTGGTTGTTTCCAACACGGTGCGGATGGGTACAAGCACGCCCTATGCGGTTTGGTCAAACAGCGATTGACGATCCCAACCATTGGAGTTCGGCACTCAATGTTGACAAGAGGAATGCACACCGAAATCAATTACGGGATGAAATTGACAAGAGGACCGACCTGCACAGCAAGAGTCAAGCGAGAACTCGGTTTGAAGAGGATCTCATCAATGAAGACCCTCATGCTTTGGCTTCACTTGATGGACACTGTTGACTTTTGTCTCCAATACGACCGAGTCGTGTACGAAGGTGAAGTTATCATGTCATGGAATAACAACGACGACAGTGACAACAAAGATTGGGTGATTGAATGAAGTCTTTGGAATCAATCGAGTCAACCGAATGCTGGTTTGAAGATGACATGATGATTATCATCATCAACTTCGCAGACGGTGGGTACTGCGAACATCTTGTTGATTGGGACACCATCAAGAAGCATTGGGACCATGTGGAGGCGGGTTGCTGATGAACTCCGATTGGGAACTCACCATCGACGGTGTCACCTATCAATGGTTTGTAGAACTTGACGAGGATGGGAAAAAGATGATCGAACTTGTGGAGGTGGCTTGATTGACTTATTGGCTGATTCACACCACAACCGGATACTTTCAGTTCGATGACGAGATGGGTGCGCCCATACACTTTCTGTCTGGCCTGTTGAAGCATTGCGACTTCGTCAGTATGACACCAATCGAAGCAGAAGACCCGATACCAGCACCGGTCGAAAACAAGCCGATTGAGCGTGTTGATGTAAACCCGCACATTGACGGTCGAACGCACCTTCTTGGCGGTTTCAATACCGGTGACGGTGTTTGGACTTGTCACGATGATTGTCATTGTAAGACGACGACCGAAGAAGACCAAGAAGAAGCCGCCGATGAGCATGAGAAGAAAGTGCGAAAAGTTCGTGAAGTCAACGACGGGCGACCTGTCGGTGCTATCGATCATTGCGGTCACTGTGGCGAAGAAGGTCACCGACGCTCTCGTAAGATGAAATGCACTCACCCACAATGTCAAGGGCACTGTGTGTATTGCATCGACGGACCTTCGTGTCATTGGGAAGATTGAACCGGTATTACCGTGTTGATGTAAACGAGCCTACCTCCCTGCGGGGAGGGTGATCCGCCCCTGCCTCCGCCTCGGCGGGGGTGGGGGCTTTTTTTTTATTTCGATTTTCGGTGTGTGCAGCCCCTTCTC
>Ga0181394_1000770_pt1 | contig 13948 bp, 13 predicted proteins | sample 17SPOviralmetaG_FD_130123 | JGI IMG/M metagenome (GOLD analysis project Ga0181394, IMG submission 130123) | Marine viral communities from the oligotrophic San Pedro Time Series (SPOT) site, San Pedro Channel, CA, USA - 17 SPOT_SRF_2010-11-23 | ecosystem: Environmental > Aquatic > Marine > Strait...
TGTTCTGTTATAAAAGCATAAGCTTTATTAAAGCCCAAAAATATTATTGCTGGTAAATTTCCCCACCAACTTGTTTCATAAACTTTACCGTAGCTCATTGTTATTCTTTTTAAGATAACCTGAAAGTCTTATTTCGTTCTTCTGTTTTGGTTTATATTGTCCAATTTTTTTTCTTTTCTTCACAATACCCAACCAGCAAAATTAGAATCCTTGTCAGGATATATTTCTTCATTTTGATTTGTATAATACTCAGGGTACTTAGATGCAGCATTAAAACTCATAAAATCTATAAATCTATTTGTATAATATTCTGCATAATCTCTTTCTTTTGCAATCAGTGTGTCTATTTCACTTTTTTCTACTGTTTGACTGTTTTCACTTTCGTGTTTAAATACACCACCATTAGATATAGTATAAGCAGCAAAAGGCAAATATTCTGCCATAGCATAGTGTATAAGCATATCTTGTATGAAATCGTTTACTAATGTTAAATAATCTCCTGATAAACTACCAGCAACAATATCTGCACTAATTTTATCATATAAATCTGTACCTAAATAATTTCTAACGTGAATCTCTTGTGCTAGTTTTATAAAGTGTATAAATTTATCTGTATCTACAGAACCACTTATAGCAGTGTTTTTTACCAGGTCTTCTCTTTTTATAAATAGTGCTGTTGCCATTATTCTTCAGATTGTTCGTTTATTTCCTCTTCTCTTTCTATATCATCTTTTTTAACACCTGTTTCTTTTTCTACTTCTGCATCTGATATAGCATTGGTCAGATCAGTAAATTCTAAAGGTTGTAATGTTTTAAAGTATAGATCTAAATCAATATTATTATATTCTAATATTTTTTGTAGTTCATCTATTATAGTTACTTGCATTGGTCTTATAACCGTATTGTCCATAAGTATAGATGCTGTTTCTAATTCTTGGGCATTATTACCTAGACCAGTTTTATCTTTAATACCTACAAGCATTGGCGATACTATTCTATGTGAAACCATAACCTTAGTCATAGATTCATTTGCTAGAAACTCATACTGCTGGTAAGCATCAGGAATAGTTACTGGTTCAATACTTGCAGCTAATTCTTTGCTGTCGTTAAATGCCAATATAAATTTACCAGCATTAGATGAACCACTAAACTTTTCGTATATAGCTCTTTCTATTTCGTCTCTTTGTTCTTTGTTAGGTGTGCCATTATTGAAGTTAATTAACATACTTGGCTGCAAACCGTTTTGTATATTATTTATATGATAGTTACCTATTTCTTCTTCTAGTTCAGCATATTGCAAACCACCTTGATAATCTACTGGTGAATAGTAATAGAATCCTGCCTTGTATGGGCGAATATAAAGTATCTCTATGCCATCTTTAGACATTCCGAATGCTGAGATACGTTTTGGCTGATCATCTTTCCTTATATCCTTCCATTTGGGGTGATAGTAGTATGCCATTACTTTACCATCTGTAGCTTTCTCAGCTCTTAGTGTTTCAATAGGTATATGTTCTACTTCAAATACCTTTGTTCTATCTTTTGTATAAATTACCTGGACTGCTGCTTGACCCATCATTTTATAGTCATAGCATACTTTCTTCATACACTCTTTACTAAACAAGGTTCTCATTTGCTCGTAAGCTTCAGGTTTTTCTTTACTATCGGAAGCATCCAGTCCTCTACCATATATCATTTCAGATATACCATTTATTGCTGCATTGTTTGTAGCAGAACCGTTGTATCTATCAATTAGGTATTGAAAGTATTGGTTGTCATCACCATATTCTATATATTCTTTTCTAGGATTCTCTACTACTTGTGGAGACGTATATGAAGAAAGATTGATAACGTGAACTGAATCTTTTGCCACTATATTTACATTCTTAGCTTTATTTCTATTTCTTGCCATATTAATCTAATACTATAAAATCATTATCGTAATTATCTTGAGTTACATATTCTCCACTATTAATAAAGTATTTATCAAGTGCTGTTTGATCTGTACAGAATATTAGTCCTCTGTATATTTCTGTTGTGCCATCTTTAACTCTAAACAAATATTGTCTACCTTCTTTTAGTGCAAAGCTACCAGTTAGCTTCATATAACCACCATCATCTGCTTTAGTAACAGTAACACTAGATGTAGTCCTTTTCTCTTTATCTGTAAGTGATAAAGTAGGTGAAGTGGCATCTGCTCTAGATATAAACTTTAAGAATTGATTATCTGTTGATGTTGTTAAAATATGCATACCTAAATAACTGTATCATCTCCGTTTGTTTTTAGGCATAAAAAAAGGGTATATAAATATACCCCTTTTTATTAATAAAACAAAGAATCCTTATACTTGTACTGGTGTACCAATAGTCGTATTGTCTCCTGATAAACCTGAGAACGTCAATGGATAATTGTTTACAGTAGGTGCTCCTACAGTACAGAAGTTTGGTGGAGTGCTTTCTTGTGCAACGAATGTATAATTGTATCCGTTGAAATCACCAAGTGCATTTCCAGTACTTACTGTACCTTCTGTTAAATCAGCACCATTCTCTCTTCCCATCAAAAGAATATTATCATTTTTATCTCTTACGAAGATGTGTGGTCTTCCTGCAGATAAAAGTTTTAATTCTTTATGGTCTTCCTTAGTTAGTTTCTTAAGTGTAATGTTTAGTGTCTGCTCAAAAAAGACTGTACCATTTTCTCTTGAAGCTTGTACTGTCGTTTCAAAAGAATTGTTACCTTTCAGTTCGTATTTTTGTGCTGTAATAGCATTAGATGAACTACCAGTAATATCTGTTACTTCATCACTTGAACCTAGTGTAACTGTACCTAAACCACCAAAGTCAACTAAATAAATTTCCTTAATACCTGCTACTGAATCTTTACAGGCTTCGGCTCGTGATCGTGTTAAACTACAACTCATTTTATATTTAGTTTTAGGTAGAATAGTGGGCAGAATAAACTACCCACTTTCTTATTAATAATTATCTATTAGGTATAAAGTACTATCTCGCTACCAATTCCGTGCTGGATACCAGCAGTAAATCTCATTACGACTCTTACGTTTTGAGATCCATCAAGGTCTGCCATATCAATAACTTTTACTTCATTGTGATCTGATAAAAGACCAGTTCCGAAATAAAGGTTAGATTTTTGTGCAGCTACCATAATGTTTGTAGGTAGTCCTTTTGCTAGTACAATATTGATACCATCAAAAGTTAGATTTCCACCATTGAACCACTGTGTACCTTTATTATCTGTACCAGCAGCACCAATATTGCTTGAAAATCCTCCTAAAGCTCTTACATATGCTCTGTAAACATTAGATGCTACGTAGATATATAAATCTTCTTTACCATAAACAGTTTGAGGAATTGCATCAGCTACAGCACCTATTTGTGCTATAACATTTGAAGATGTAACATCCGTTGCTGTAACATCTACGACATCTGAATCTGCAGCAAGTGTTTGCTTGAATCCATCAAATTGTCCTGCTGTTCCATTTACACCATTCCAAATATTTGTTTCCATTCTTTGTGCTACTTTGTCTGCTACGTGAGCAATCAAAAAGTCAGCAAAAGATGGTGGTAAATTTGAAAATGCAGAGTATCCCATTTGGATAGCTTCCCAATCAGTTGTAAAATCTTTCTTACATAATTGTAGGTTCACTTGAAACTCTTCCATAGTAAGTACTCTTTCAGTAAGAGTAAGTGTGGAAGTAGGATCAAAGTCACAAGTAGCGTTTTTGACGATATCATCAGTAGCTACTTTCTTAAGCACCTCTTTGTGCTTTACATTTGGTTTTATTGTTATTAGCTCGTTAGCTAATGTATCACCACTAAGTAGTGCTGCCGAAATATACTTACCAGCAAATTCACCAGCATAAGTAGTAGTAATAGAAGTTGTTGTTGCCATTTTTAATTATTTTCTATGATTATTTATTTACTTATTCTTTCTAGAACTCTATCTAGTGTACTGATAGGTCTATTCGGATTTCTAAAGCTTACATTAGCTTTATTTACTTCTGTTTCAGGACTATGTTTAATAGTTTCAGCAGCAGGTTCAGCAGAAAGTTTTTCGATTTGCTCAGACATCATTTTTTTATCTTTGTATGCCACTCCGAGATCCTCGTCTACTTTCTTCATAAGCTCTGCCATTTTCGACTCTAAAGAAGATATTTTAGATTCAAATTCTTCTTGCTTAACATAACCTTCCATCAGTTGAGTTTCTTCAGCTTCTACTTCCGTAGACTCTTCAGACAGCTCACTTTCTTCAGAAGCTTCTTGTTTTACTTCTTCAGATAGTTCTTGTTTTGCTTCTTGGTTGTCTTCTTTTACTTGCTCAGATAAATTCTCTGCAACGACTTCTTCTTTGATGCCTTGAGCTAATTCATCTTCCTTAGTAAGCTTAGACAATTTCTGCAATATTTCATTTAAAATTGTTGTCGCTTTTGGAGATTCCATATTAATATATTTATAAAGTAATTTAGATAATTAATTACTTAATATTAATATGTTTCATTTTTAAGTTCCGTCTCCTGTAATGTTACCTATTCCTTGTGCTTGTAGACTGCCATCACAACACTTAGAATGGTATGTTATACCATCAGGACATAAGCATCCTCTTTTACCACCTTTAGGTGAACTTCTACTTACTGTTGCATTTTTTCTTCTACGTATCATTACTTTTTACTTTTAGGGTGTTTCTTAGGTAGCAAATCATAATCGGTAGTATACTTTGGATTTTGTGGTCTACCATTTTTAATTAAATACAAGAATGCATTGGTTCTTGCAAATGCCCACTGCGAAGCAGATCTGACCTTTGGTGACCGACTTGTATTAAATGCACCAAGTCCTCTTTGATATACACTAGCCAACATACCTACAGTTACACCATAACCTAATTTAGATTTATACTTTTCATTAAATTCATTTGCTTTCTTTTGTAATGTTGCTCTATCTTTTGCAGATACCTTAGCACCTGTTTTACCTTTGGCATTACCTTTAGCTGTACCTTTTCCTTTAGGGTTTGGGTTAGGAGTTCCTGATGCTGGTGCTTTAGGTGATTTTCTTACACCACCTTTAGGACCTACTTCTGCATACATACTTTTCTTTACACATTTACCAGTTTTATCTTTTACAAATCCTTTAGGACATTTTTGCATATCTTCTTTTATATGTTCTTTACAGGGCATATACCAATCTTTACCTTCAAAGTTATGTACGTGAAACCCTTCACATCCAATATTTTTAGCCATTTCTTCAGCTTTTTCTTTACTAGAATATGCTAGTCTATCATCTATAATTGCAAAGTCATCATCTATAACTTGACTTACCAGGTCTATCTCACCTAATTCTTTTAATTTAGATACAGACCATCTTAGACCAGCTTTACCACCCCAAGCATCATACATTAGTTTACCACATCCATCAGAATATGTTTTAGATACTTCTAGGTCTTTTTTATGTCTAGCTAAAAAGCTTCTCATTCTTTTTATAGTAGAAACAGATAATGGTGTTTTAGATGCTAGTTGTGAAGCTCTACGTTTTCCTACAGCAGTGCCACAAGAACCCCAGCCATTTTTATCTACATATTCTAATACTCTTTTAGCATTGTTTACTACACCTTGAGGATAGTCGCTATAAGATGCAAGTTCAGTTCTTTTAGATTCTATAAAGTCTTTTACTTCAAATAGTATTTCTTCTGCTTCAGATTCATCTAGTAATTCTGTACTCATTTCTACTTTATCTGTAAAATACCCTTCTATAGAAAAGCCTGAAACTAAACCTGTCTTAACATAGTTTTCCCAAACATCATCGTTGTTTACTTTCATAGAAACCATCCAAGTTCCTACAGGTAAATCCATATTGTATTTCTTAGACTTATCGTGTACTTCATCTTCTATTATCCAAGATTCTACTACAGACAAACCATTTAGTGATGCTTGATGTTCTAGTGTAGATTTATTCTGATTGCCTTTCATAAGAAATAGTTCTGATGCTTTTCTTACTGTATCTTCAGAGAAGTAAATATAATATTCATCATCTTCTGTTTGACGATATATATTTTTGTTTGGCACTAAAGCAGCACCCATTAATATTCTCTTTTCAGAATCTACTTCTGCTAATTCTATTTTATGGTCTTTTGATAAAGCAACAAACTTTTCTTCTATAGCAGGTTTGTCAACTATACTAATAGCTTCTATTCCTGCAAGTAATGCTTCATCGTCTATTATTAATTCTATAATTCTCATATTCCTGCTGTGTTATTTATATTTCTTTCTAATTCTTGTTGTGATGTAATTTCTTTACCTACCACAAATGCTTTTACTGGTTTTTCTACTTGTGTTGATATACTTTGTGCTAATTGAGATGCTTGTGATGCACCTACCACATTAAAGTCAGGTGCTGTAGCTGTAATTGATGGTCTTTGTGCTGCACCACCACCTGATTGTCCTTTCTCGTTTACAGAAGTAATAGCTTTTACATTTGCTATACCACTAGCAATAGCTGCTGCTGCTGCAATAGCACCTCTTACTGGTGAGCTTTTTGTTGGTATAGGTAAAAACTGCGATTCAAAAGCTTTTTGTGCAGATAAATATGTTGAAATCAAAGCACTAGCAATAGACAAAAATTTACCTGCTTTTGTCTCTTCACCAGCAAGTTTACTAAATGCAGATAGTGCGTTTGCTGTTACATCAAGTCCTTGTATTTTTGCGTTAGCTTCTGCATCTGCTATAGCAATTCTTATTTTTGATTGCTGTTCTTCTATTTTAGTTTTTTCTAACTCTAACTTTGCCTTTTCATCTGTTTCTAATCCCCCTAAATCTAGTCTCTTTTGTATAGCTTCTTTTTCACTTTCTAAAGACATTTGATCACGCATCATTCGTACTTCATTTCTTTTACCTTCAATAGTGATAGATCTAAGGTCTTCTTCTAACTCAAAGTTTTGTCTTATAGCAGAAGCTTTTGTAAGTAGTTCTGCTGCCTTTATATTTCTTTCATTTTGTAACTGATCTATTCTTGTATCAGTTTCATTATTAATTTGTATTATAAAATCAGCTAATGACTTTTCTGCATTTTGAATTGCTGTATTTTTTTCCTGTTGAAATATTTTAATTTTTGACAATCTTCTTTGTCTTTCTTCATTTGTTATCTTATCTGTATCTAAAGAATCTTTAATCCTATCTATCTTAGATTGCAATCTGTCTTTTTGTTTTTCTTTAAAATCCTCTAATCTTATTTTTGCTTCTAGTATTCTGTTTGTGTTTAGTTGTGCAACCCTAGTTTCTTCATTCTTAATAAAACCACTTAAAGTTCTTTCTTGTGATTTTAGTATTTCTTTTTGAAAGTCTAGCTCACCAGCTTGAAATTGTACTCTTAGTGTAGAATTTTTTCCTGTATTTTTTGTTGTGCTATCTTGTATCTTGGTGTATTTCATCAAGATATTTATTTGTTCTTGGAATGTAATTTTTTCTTTGTCTAGATTTCGTATAATTTTATCTGCTAATTTAATTCTGTCTCTATCTTCTTTACTAAGAAGCCTTAGTTCTGTGTTTAAATCTCGAACAAATTTTGCTTGACCTGTAAAAGACTTTTCACTAACTTTTAATCGAATCTCATCCATTTTTACAGACAGCCTTTTAGCTTCCTCTAAAGACATATTTTCTCTCAATAATTCTGTGGTAGCATCAATTTCTGCCTGTAAAAACTTCCCTCTTAACTCTTGAATCTTTGTCCTAGCAGCATTAGCTAATGCCAACTCTAATAGTGCATCTCTAAATTTGTTAGTAGCAGTGCTTGCTTCTATAGTTTTATTTTTTAAATCTTCGGTGCTTACTCCAGCCTCTTCTAAATTCGCTATGAATTCAGGGAATTCTTTTGTAAGTTTAGATACAGCCTTTCTTTGTTCTTCTTGTGTTGAATTTACATCTTGTAGTTTGTCTATATATATTTCAAAATCACCTGCCGTAGATTCTACAGTTTTACCAGCATCTTTAAATGCTTCACCTAAAACATCTACGCCACTAATTAATTCCTTAAAGAACTTAAATATTTTTGGTCCAAATGATATTATTAATTGTAAAGCTATTAACAATCCACCTGTACCTATCAAACTTCTACCTAATTGTTCTAGCGACTTAATAAAACCACCGTTTGTTTTAGCGAAACTTTGAAATAGACTTATTACTTGAGACAAGTTATTTGCTATCGCTGTAAAACCAAAACTAGCATCAGATGCTAATCTACCAGTTTCTAATAATATAGCATTGTTTAATCCTGACTGTGCTCTGTTTTTATTTGCTGCATTTGCTGCGTTTATTTGTGCTAAAGCAAGTTCTTGTACTTGTTTTTTTGTAATCTGCCTTTGTATACTTACTTTTTGCTCTGCAACTAAAACTTCAAGTTGTTCTTTAGTTAAATTATCTATAGATTTTGCATAATCATCTGTAGCTTTTTTTATTTCCTTAATTTTACTTTTAGCTTCTCCTGACTGGAGATTTATCCTAATTAGAATTTCCTCTGCCATATCTTATTCTTTTAAGTGTTTGCTTTAGTTCTTTTATATCACTAACAGCTTTATATTTGCCTTTAGCAATATCAACATTTTCTGATACTCCGTACCAGTTGTCAGCATTTAGTAATTCTAATATCTCTTTTATCATAACTGTTCGTCAGATGTTAAATTAAGTAATTCAAGAGAAGCTTCTCCTGTAGTTAAGTTTGTGTTTATAGAATTAATCCGATACACCTTATCTTGTATCTTAAGTTGATCGTTTAATTTAAATTGTATCATAAAACTTGCAGGTAAATAAGCTTTGTATTTATATATTCTTTTTGCTTTGTTAAATACAGATTCTACATATGTTTTATAAAACTTCTTATACAAAGAATTTGTTGTGCCATTGTAATCTATAAGTTGATATTCGTCAACTTCATTGTCAAAGTTTATTGTATGAGCTGGTGGTCTAAATATTTTATATCCTTCACCTGAAGTAAATATATTACTTTGTAAAGATAGCTGTGTATCACTATCAACAGTTTTGACCAGAGTAGTAGTATTATCTGTAGTATTTTTTACCACATCACCTACAGCTAAAGTAGATGTAAAGTTTTGCCCTGAATCAACTAATTTATTTTCTACAGTAGATGTAGTAGTACCTGTTTCTAATGGTGATGCTTCGTTAGACCCTTCTTCGTTTGTATTAGATGGTCTAAAGTATTTAGTTAGTCCTAAATTATCTGTACCTGAAGAACCATCAGAATTATAATTTATTTTTGTGGTAATGCTTGTTTTATTTATGCCATAAAATAATAATGGCTTTGTGAGGACAGGTTCGTAATCACCTTTACTTGGTTTATCACCTACATCAATAACCCCATCTCCATCTGTATCAATTCCTTCTACAAACCTAAAATCACCTTTAGCAGAATATCCTACTTGTATTTCTGTAGCTGCTAAATTAGCATCTCCTAAATCTATCAGTCTTTCAAACTTCATATGTTCAAAGGGTAATTGTATTTCGTATTTAGTACCTCTGTCTATTTCATCAGGAAATACTTCTTCTAATTTAAACTCGGCATCACCAAATATTTTATTAAACCTTTCACTATGTTCTTCTGCTAGTAAAGTTTTAGGTTCTTGATATTTTAAATCTATTTCATTAAAAGGTAGTGAAACATCTACCCTATGTTGTCTTATGTCTATAAAATCAGTTATGTCTATTGTGCCACCTGAAGGATTACTGGTTGCTGATGTATAAAATGTATCTAATGTTTGTACTTTAATTTTATCAAATTCTGCTGTGTTTGATCTGTCATCTACAAAAAATGCAGTAAGATTAAACATCTTAAATAAACCACCTAAGAAATCTATTACTTTCATTTTAGGTATATGTTCTAATATATCTATGTTTGTTATTAAAGATGTAGCACCTGATCTAGTATATGTTTCTGAAACATCTGTAGCATCATCGTCTGTACCAGTGTTAAATAAAACTCTTACTTCAGGATTAACACTTATTGCTGTAGAAGATGATATACTTACCTTAAGATTGGTCGTGCCAATATTATTATTATTTATTAAAAAACCTACAGATTGATTAGCACCTTTAACTCTATTAGATGCAACTACATTACCAGTATCTACATTAGTAATTTTTATTGTATAATCTTTACTAGCATTACTAACAGTTTTGTTAGTAACTGTAAAATCATAATTTTGTGTACTTGTACCATCGGTAGTTATACTAAAAACTCCTGAACTGTGTGATACGTTATCTATTGTATTTGTTGGTGATATAAAATCACTAAAAGTCAAAGTAAATTTTTCTTCAGAACTACCTGTAGAATATTCGTTTATATTGTCTTTGTTTCTACTAAGCCACATATATAAATTAGAAAAAGCAGTAGAACTAAAAAAGTTATTTGTACTTCCTGTTACATCTCTAGTAAAGCTTATAGAATATTTACTTTCTATAGCTTCTATAATATGCAATACTTTTATTGCTGGTTTTAAGTCTGTATACACAAGACCTCTATTAGTATCAGGACTACTAGAATTATGATATATATTGCCATCAAAATTATCTTGAAATCCAAGACTTCCTGATGAATTGTAAAACAATCTTTTTTTACTTGTTATAAGTGGATATATAATTGAATCTGCTTGTGAGTTTTCATTGTTGCCATCTTGTAAACCACTTGATACTTTTTCAGCAGTGTATGGATGGTCGTAATTATTTAAGTAAGATAAAGATTCTAATTCATCATCACCGATCAGATCCTTTAGTTTTATAAGATTACTATAAAAAACTATTTCATATGAACTAGGTTTCTTCATCTTCATATTCACACCATTCAAAAACACTTTACCTCGTTTAAATGATGCGTGATTTATAAATATTTCGGCATCTACTTTTTTTCTAGCATCAAAGAAACCACCTGTAATATTTGTTTTATAAAAGTGTTTAAATACTTTATTGTTTGTATCGGAAGCAGGAACAGTAAATGTTTGTGTAAAGTCAGAAAATACCATTTTTATATCTCTGACATCTTGAATCTTTGATGTGTAGTCTATATTCTCGTCATCAAATAAATCTAGTCTAGTATCGTTTACAAATATTTGTACTACTCTTTTCATTATCTTATGCTTTGTACAAAGTCAGAATCAGCTTCAAAATCTATAGCATAATTAATTAGTTTATCTTCTTTTCTTCTAAGTAGCCTGACTGAACCTGTAACTACTGTAGTTGGTACTGCTAGTGAAAAAGCTGAGTTAGTTGGACTTGATCTAAATCTATCGTGTATGTATACAAATTCTGAAACCAATAGTTCTTTAAGCACCTGGTTATATGCTTCACTTATAAAACCAGTATTCATAGTAAACTTTTCTCTACCTTGATTTTCTAAATATCTTGTTTGATGGTTTGACTCATTATAATTGGCTGGACCAGTAATATCAATGATAGATGCTTTGTAGTCTTCTCTTGCTGCATTCATAGCGTCTCTTCTAAGTGCAAAAAACCACATATCTTGTATTACACCATTTTTATTGGTAAAGCTTATTTTATGTGGTATGTTTTTACATTCATCTATACATTTAATTAAAACTGTTCTTTCTCTACCATTGTTAGTTTGATAGGTAAATTTAGTTGCATTGTTAGGTATGCCACCACTTGATACCACTTTATTTGAATTACCTACCATTGTGCCAGTTTTATCTATAGTTATAGCTGGTAAAGGTGGGTTTAGCTTTATACCTTGAGCAATAGTAAAATCAGTAAACGTACCTGTGGCTTGTGTAACAATAGAAGTGGTGTCTTGGAAATATTCTACCTTAGTAACACCTTTAGTAGGAGATACAAAAAACGGTGCAGTAATAGTGTCACCACAAAGATTATGTATAATACTATTTGATATCATCAAGTCTTTTGATAGTTCAGGATTTACACCATCAGACAATTCACCATAACCTCTAAATGCCATATGTAGTTCTGATGTTTCGTTAGTTTCAGAAGCATCATTGTATGTTCTTTTTATATCCCATTGTACCCAAGCTGATTGTTCTATTTCTTCGTAATTACCATCAAATTTTACTTTAACATAATCTTTTATAAGTTCTGCTACTTCAAAAACTATGCTTGTAGAATTTGTCGGTCTTACCTTATTTAACGTATATCTAGGTGTGGCTGGTCTTTGATTTGAGTCTCCAGTCCATACATATAATTTTAATTCTGCTGATGATATCTGTGCCATATTATAAAGGTATAGTTATATTTGGTGAATTAGGTAAATTTACTTTTAGTGTAACTGGATTGGGGTCTTGTATACTTTCAAAAGGTGTAAGCTCTTTTGGATCTATTATATTACCGTTGGATATTAATTCTTCTACTTCAGGATTTTCTATTTCAAATCTATGTTTAGTGTCTTTTTTGACAAAATCCAAAGGTGTGTTGTTGTTACCCTCAAAGTCTAGTGTTAATTTAGAACTGTGACCGTACATAGTACCTCTAAATACCATAGCTTCTGCTGGACCACCACTTAAACCAGCACCTGTTGAAGTCGGTACTACAATATAAGCACCATCTGATCCTGAACTAACACCTGTAAAGCTTTTTATTGTATGTTTAGATATTGATATCTGAAAAACTAATTTTTCTAAGTTTGTAGGATCTACAGGGTCACTAGCTAAATTTGTAGGTAGCAATACCTCTATTGTATTTGTGCCATCAGGTATAAAATCAACACCACTATAAGTTACTAAAGTATTTCTACTTGCAGCACTAAAGGTTCTTAGGGAAAAATCACCATCATTACCATTTGGTATCCTACCCATAAATTCTTTATTTGTAAATGAAGGTGGTGCTGTTGAACCAGTACCAACCAACAAAGGTAGCAGGGTTGTAAGACCAGTTCCATTTGCACCTGAATTGGTTGCTGCTTGTATAAATCTTCTTGTGCTTAATCTTTGTTCTGGCTGAAAAACTCTACCTACACCCATAATTGTTCCTTGTGCAGCTTGAAATGTTTGTTCGTTAGATATTGCTGTTTGTTTTACAAAAACAACTTCTCCATCACCTAACTCAGCACCATTAAGTTTTACAGATGGTCTAAAAGAAGTGTTATTAAATACATTTTGAACCTGATTCAGTGAGCTAAAACTTATAATCGTTACTTCACCTATAGTCACAGGGTCTGTGCTAACTGTGGCTTTTGCAGGACAAGTTACAGATATAGTCATTCCTGCATTTGTTACAACTGGTACGTGAAGTTGAAACCTTAAGTTACCTGTATGTGATGATGAATTGTATGCAAATGTTTTTGTTATATCTAAATTACCATCGGCATCTGCTGTACCAGTAAGACCACTTGTGGTATAACCTGCTTGAGTAAAGCTACCACTGAAGTCTGTCAAACCTACATTTTCAAAAGCTGTGCCTGTGCTTAAGTCTGTTTTAGGCACGTTTGCTACAACATCCATTCTAATTCTAACAGGTATCTGTAAATCATTTAAACTCACAACATAATCACCATTTACTCTTCCTGTAGTTTCTATGTCAAAATTATAAACCTGTGCACCAACTATACCTATAGATTGTGCACCAGCACCACAAATTAAGGTTCTGTTATTAAATACTGAATCTATTTCTTCTTCAGGACACTGTGGTAATGTAGGTGTAGTTATACAGGGGTCATCTTCTATACACAAAAGGTTTTCATCTCTTATACAGTCATCATCAGTGTCTACCTTAGCAGTTTCTTTTTGTACAGTAATAAAAAATGGTGATCTGACGTTTATCTTTTTCATCTATTTAAATTTTATAGTTTTGTTGCCTACATCTAATCCTTGCTCTTTTAGTATGTCTTTTATAGAAACTTGTAAATCTTTTACAAACGGTGCAATAATTTTTAAGTTACCACGTTCTCTATCTACAAGTGGTTTTATAAA
>Ga0181394_1000776_pt1 | contig 13926 bp, 8 predicted proteins | sample 17SPOviralmetaG_FD_130123 | JGI IMG/M metagenome (GOLD analysis project Ga0181394, IMG submission 130123) | Marine viral communities from the oligotrophic San Pedro Time Series (SPOT) site, San Pedro Channel, CA, USA - 17 SPOT_SRF_2010-11-23 | ecosystem: Environmental > Aquatic > Marine > Strait...
TGCTAAAGAACAAGCAAGTCAGCTTTCAATGATTGCAGATAACTCCGACGATCTCTTGGAATTAGTCAAAGGATTTAAAGACCACCTTAAGGCTGTCTATTCTTTGGATTCATTCTATGGAGACGAAACATTAAAGGCTCTGATGGACCATGCCGGTTCGCTGTCCGTTATCCTTGAAGATCAATATGGTGACATCGCGTCACTATCAGAACCGGTTGAATATGAAGAATCTGGAGAAGAAGATGCCTCGGAAGAGAACCAAAAAGAAAAACATGTACTTTACGCAGGAACACGAAGACGCGATAGTTAAGTACTGCTCGATTGATGATCAAAAAGAAAAGAATCAACTTTACAAATACATGATCCAACCCGTCTTTTCACAGATGGTTGACAAGATTGTGTTCACCTATCGCTTCACGAGCCTCCCAGACATTGATGATCTGCGAGACGAGTGTAAGGTTTACCTCACCACCATTCTTGGCAAGTTCGACCCTGCAAAGGGATCTAAGGCATTCTCCTACTTCTCTGTGGTCACAAAGAACTGGTTTATCCACAAGGTCAAGAAACATAAGAAAAAGCTCGAGAGAGAAGTTCCTTTAGCAATCGCTGAATTGGACCCTGATATTCATTTCGTGGACAAAGCAGAATCTTATCAAGATAAAAAATTGCGCCAAGAAATGATCATCAATCTACGCGATGAAATGGCATCTTGGAAAGATGACTTCCAGAAAGAGAAAGAAAAGAAGGTTTATGACGCTGTAATGATGCTGTTTGATTCAGCAGAAGACATTGAAATCTTTAACAAGAAGGCTATTTATCTGTATCTCCGTGAACTCACAGGGATGAACACCAAACAGATCGTGTCTCAATTGAACAAAATGAGAAAGAAATATAGAGAGTTCAGAGAAAACTGGGACAACGGCGAAATTTAACTGAGGACTAATTAGATTTATGAGTAGCGATAAGCATATAAAACAAGCAATCAAAAACATTGATGAGGATCGTGAGACAACTCGCGAACTTCTCGATGATGCAATGCGACAATTAGCAAAAGACCCATCCCAACATACGTCGTTGGGCGTGGTTCTTGCCAAATATGTCGAAACGCTACAGAGATCAAATGAGCAACTTGTAAAACTTTGTGGTTTAATGTCTAAGAACGAAAAGTCTGATGAGTTAACAGATAAAGATTTTGCTCAAATCTTTGATCAAATCCAAAACTCGGAAGGCAATGAAGATGAGTCTAAGTAGCATAGCAACAGCGGCACTAAGGGCCGCAGGATTATCAGAACTTACTTTTAAAAAAGCAGTTCAAAAAGAATTAACCGGGAACTTAACCGTAGTGGTCTATTCTCAATATGAAACTGAGGAAGAGGTTCCCATTGACTCAAATCCTATTTGGGTTAGAGCAAGATCCATCCAAGATGATCAGGCTCATTTAACCGACCCTCAAGACATAACTGATCCTACAAGGCAACGCAAAGAAATTTTAAAATCTTATGTAGCCTATTTGGATGCTTCTAGTCCATTTGTTGGGCAACTGTTGAATGGGAAAAGATGGTCTGCTACTTGGGATGGCGGAAATACAATAAAATTAATAGCACCAGAATCTGGTGACCCGACAATGATGTTGGGAATGGGCGGAACGGGTGCATCTGATGCATTCGCAAACAATGCAAAACAACCAGTTTTGACAGAAAGAAGAGTTGCCAATGGTGAGATTAAACTCAATGCCTCGACTGGTCTCCAAGCACAGCTTGACAAGTTTTCTCACTTCCGTAACTTTTTTGATGAATTTAGAAAGCGCCTTCGAGAAACAAATTTCTCCAGCACATCGATTCAAGTGAACTCTCTTTATAGAGATGGTGCAGCTCAAGGAAGGGCGATGGTCGGTGGTAGATTCAAAGGAGACGCCGCTTCTCTTGCTTACTTTAGACAATGGTATTTGAACACTTATACAAATGCAAAATCTGACACGAAAATCTACAACACTATCTTCGGAACTGAGTGGACGGATCCTAAAAAACTACAAAATGCTCTTGGAGTAATTTATCAAAAAAGAATAGATGCCGGTTTCTATAAAAATAGTACTGGTCACTCAACAATGAAAGCTATCGATTTGAACACAAACAAGCAGCCATATGGCAATGTTATAATAATGCTTGATGTTCTGGAGTCAATGAAAAAAGATGGAATTGTAAAATACTACAACTGGGAAGAAGTCTGGGATCATAAAAAAGGTCAACGAGAAGTTGGCTTAAAACTTAGAAAGTCTCGAGGTGTTTTTAAACCATCCGAACACATTCACTTAGGTCTAATTGCTGGTCCAAATGAGGGAGAATAATGTCAAATCTTGAAATAAACATGGGAGATGCTTACAGTGGTCTCACCCAAAGAAGAAGAAAAAATCTCGAAAGAATGCAAGAAGAGTTTGGAGATGTCGCACCTGCTCGAACTGGACTGTTCTTAACCGATGACGATGAAGACATGCCAGTTTTCGCACCCAAAGGTGGTTGTGAAGTAATTTATGCTAGAAAGCAGCTAGCTGGTAGCAAAGCAGGCGCTAGAATTGTCTTGACCAAAGATAACTATGGTCATGTTGCAACAGGTCTCGGCGGTGCTGGTGGAACTAGATGCGAAGCAATTGACATAGTAGCCGGACACTTAACTTGTTCAAAGAAGATTAGAACATCGCAAACGAAATCTAGAGCAAACTTCGCAGAAGATGGAGCTAGAATTTATTTAACTGAAAGAGGGAATGTCAATCACTATTTTGCAACTGAGAACTCGGACCCCTTGACCGCAATCTCAGACAATTTAAAATCTGGAATTGGCATCAAAGCAGATCACACACTGGTTATTGGAAGAGAAAGAGTTAGAATCTTGGCTGGTTTAGGAAAATTTCACGGTGAAGAAAGACTAGCCACCGGCGAAAAGCCACCTTCACCTAAGATTGAGATTGGTTCAACGACAGAGAATGATTACCAACCCGCAGTTCGCGGAGACAACTTGGTCCAATATCTCTATGAAATGAAGGACTTTGTCGATGCACTTGCTGCCAAAGTTGATTCTCTTGAGAATGACTTAGCTCTTTACCAAGTTGCACTAGCTGGACATATCCACGTAGTCGTTGGAGCAGGACCTTCTACCCCATCACCATCGGCATCAATCCAAGGTCTGAGAGGCGTTAAAAAAATGTTTTCTAAAAAATTAGATGGAATCTTGGAAGAGTTTCATAAAGCAAAAACAGAAAGGCAATTTCTTGGAACCAAATCGGGAGCCCTCAAAGGAGTGCCAAGTGATAATATTTTAAGCAACACGGTGTACATAGGAAGATAACATGTCAGAAAATTTCGAACAATTTCAACCAAAGGTTTGTGATGGTGCTCCAGATCCATTGCCATTAAAGAAATTATGCCCAGCATGCACTCCGAACAAATCGTTTATTGCACCCGACTGGAGACAGATTCCTGAAGAGACTTACCTCGACGAAGCAGCTTGCGAATACAAAATTTGCGTAACAATCAACAACGAAGGAGACTCATTCTCAGCAGCAGAGTTTCGAGATTCAGTTGGTTCAGATAAGTATCCAACAAGAGATCACTTGTTTCGCTCATTTGTTCAGCCCGCTATTCGTTTGATGCTTGAAGACACAGACAAATTAATCGCCCAACAAATCATCTGTGCATCCCATGATGGTCCAGCTTTCGCTGGAAGAGTTGCAAACGAGTTGTTACAACAGTATGATAATTTCGATGGAATTTACATGGACCTTAAGGATGATCCTCTGGGCGAAGCTAAGAGTTGCCCAGACCTTGTGTCAAGCACGTTTTTCGGATCAACCGCGTTCGATCCGGAAGAACCTTTATCTTTTACGCAGTTTGTTCTTCAAAACGTTTCGAATGAAGTCAAGAACCCATTTGCTCTCGAGCTTTATGCTCGAGCAATTGATTTTGACATTGACCCCATGCAAAACTTGCTGAAAGTGTTAATCTCAATCCCTGCTTTTATTTTAGACTCTGTTCCTGATAACCCAACAGGTCAGGAGATTCAGCAATCCGCTGAGATAACAAAATCAATAGTTGAAATTGATGTCGAAAAATTCTTTGGACAAATAACAAGGCTTAAGGTTGCACTCATTTCTTATGCTACATATCAATCTTATTTCTATCAAACTCAAGATGGGTTTTTGAAATTCAAAGAAAGCGACAAAGACTATTATGCTTCATCATTCTCCGCAAAGATTCAAACATTTTACGAGGATCTTAAAGCAGAAGCAAATAATGAAAATAAGCCAAAAAAGAAACGTTGGAACCTTCGCTCAAACATTCCAAGTGTAATTGTGAAGAACGCAGACAAGGTTAGAATTACGTTCATGACAGGGGAAAATGGAAACCCTTATCGAATCAAGAGAATTGAAGCAAAAGTGGAGGGCTGTGAATATCAACGAATTTGTGGACAAAATAGTAAGTTCGCAAAGAAGTACAGTCGCAAACCAACAGTGATGAACTACATCGCCAAGATTGAAGAGATAGACACAGCACTGAGTGCTAGAGAATCCTATCCTTGGCTTGATTTTTTAGTAAAGTTTACCTACCCTCTTGTTGTTGTTGACTATGGAACTCTCAATGAACAATCTATCATCGATTCGCTTGGTGAATGTGTAGCCAATAATGTAAAAGAATTTGGAAGTGACTTGAAAGATTATGTTCTTAATGAATCACTTTCTTTTTTACAATCTATGGCTTATGAGTTTAATTCAAAATCTTCATGTTCAGACCTCTTGTCTGAATCTGAGATTGAGAAGAAATATTTTCAACAAGAAACATTTTCTCCCGGATTAGATGCGAAAAAATCGATTAACAAGAGCTTAAAAATCGAACTAGAAGAAGATGTCGTTAGAGAGCAACGACTTGAAATGGAGAGAGAGCTACGAGATGCAAGAGACCAAAAAAACTTGTTGTCTCAAGAAAAGGTAGCCATAGAAAAACAAATTTCAAAACTAAATGACGAATTAGAAGAACTAGAGGGAGCAAAAATCTCACAAAGATCTAAGATATCAGCACAAATCCTAAAACTTCAAACACAGTATGCAAACCTTGGATTAAAAGAAGGTAGTTTAGAATTTAAAATAAATAATTTTATCGATAAAGAATCCGACTTCTATCAGATAGAAGATGATTTAGAAAGTGGATCTTTGTCAAAAGAATCTAAAAAGAAACTTAGAAAGAATGCAGCAAAAAGAGCGAGAAGAGCAAATAGGGAAATAGGTAGTCCTTATTGGAAAGAAGCTAAGAAACTAGCTTTAGAAGAAATGAAGCATCAAACTGGGATCTTAGCGTCTCTTGTTGATCTTGAGACCTTTATGACAACGGGACAAATAACATCTCCAAAAGCAAATGAAAAAGCAAAAGCGGAACCAGAAACTCTGCTGAAAAAACTAACTCTTTGTAATGTTCAATCTTTGAGCATCAATGCAATTCAATGTTTGTTCTCTGGCGTAACGCAAGAAGCAGCGTTTCAAAAGATTGTTGAATCTGCTCTGAAAGCAATGGATGTTGATATCATGGGATTCTTTATTCAAAGTCTCCCACCGGCAAAACAATCAGAACTTCGCCAAATGGCCGCAAAGAAATGGAAAGATATGCCAATGCCATGGGAAGAAGGATATAAATCAGGATCATCGAAAGATGCGAATCCTTATCTCAACTATCTTGGAACCAAAAAGAATCAAGGAGTCGACGCTAAAAAACAATCTATCAAGAGTAAAATAACGTCTTTAAATTTTGACCAAGCAGCTAAGAATTTTGAGCTTGAAAATCTGTTATCTCAAGATGACTTAACCTTGGATGAAGAATTTGATAGAGACCAAAGAGTTAACGTCTTGAAATCAGAAATTCTACAATTGGGAAATGCTCTCGAGCAACAAGAGTTAAATCTAAAAGAATTCGAAGAAGAAGATTTCTCGAAACTACCAGAAAAAAGACAACAGGAACTAATAAGATCCCAAACTCAAGCCCAAGGAACCCTCGGCACAGCACTTGGGGATATTCAAGCACAACTTGTTGATATGTACATCGAGAACATGATGGATATTGTAGGCATAGACGAACTAATGTCTCATCTCAACAGATTCCCAGGCGGAAAACTCGTCCAACGCTACATAAACCGAGTCGGATGTGCCTTTCAGGGGCTCCACAATCCACCTGTGAAGTCTTTTCTATCCACCCTATCCTTTGACCCTTGTGGAGAAGGAAACATTGGATTTAGCCACTTCCCAGAGAAGATGAAAGACTTTGATTTTAGAGCCCTTAAGCCATGGCGAAAAGACTTCTTAATAATTCTTCGAAATAATTTCATTGAAAAACTTGAAACAGTTTTGACACAGATCTTAGTCCGAATGATTCTCAAACTAATCAAGACGATCGATGATGCTCTGTGCAAAAGCATCACCGCCGCTGGACAGTTCGCTGCTGGTCTTGTGACTGGCAACAATCAAGGTCTTGACGAAGCAGTCAAGGACGCTTTCTGCCCAAATGCCGATGAAGATCTCGACAAGATCAAAGAAAACCTATTTAACACTGCCCTTGGAACCGGTGGAGGTGGACTTCAAGCTCCGAACACCCAAGCGTATGATTGTCTATTCCAAACAATGAATGCAACGATGTCAAAGCAAGAAGTTATAAATCTTTTGACGAACACACCTTCGAATATGGACTCCAATGTTATAACAAAAATGTCGCAACTTGTAAACTCTCGATGCCCAGAACTCGCATCAGTCCTTGGAGACCCTCAAGATATTAAAGATTGTTTTGGTTCTATGCAAAAGTTTATCCCTCCAGAACTTAGAGTTTTCCTCAAAGAGCAGGCAAATCAAATTCCAGAAAGCCCTATCTTTGATTCAATCTGTTTGACTCAGGAAGAGCTTGATAAGTGGAACGATGATCGAAAGATGATTTACCTCGACAATGGTCTTGATGAAAGAACCGCTCAAGAGCTCGTAGATAAAGCTAATGCTCGTGCGCTTGATGACCTAGGCACTGTGTCTGACATGCTTCAAAAAGGCCCTGAAGGACTATTAGAGGAAGCTATAAATGACCTTCTGCAACAAGGTGATCCTGGCTGTGCTACTGATTCTTCTGCTATCGTTTTAGAAGATGAAGATCTTGCAACTCAAAAGCTAGACATGCTTAACGACTTCTTTAAGACAATTGAAAAGAAATTTATGTCCGACTTGATCGAAGGTAAGCACTCAATCTTAAACAACATTCTTGTTGACACTCGTGGCAATAGATTGAATAAACACGATAGACGAGCAAGCCAGCCATTCATCCGTCCGAATTATGTTGACAATGAAGAGATGCTCGAAAGAAGAAAAGATAATTTTCCACTTCAAATTGATGTCCCTGTTCTCGGAGGATTCCCCTACGATCTAGATAGGATGAAAGGGGAATATCCCGAAACTGTCGGAGGTAGAGTGCTTCGTAGAATAAAGAAAATGAATCTTCAATACGATTCGAAAGCCAAAAACACTATCGTCATGAAGTTCAAGGACAACCAAGACGATCCGGATTATGAAAGCAAGTTGATCTATAGAGTTCTTCCTCGACCAAACCCAACGCATCTTATAAAGGTTGATGAGACATTCCACCGCAAGATGTCAAAAGAAGAGGAGAAAAAGCTCGGCCTTGAGGGAATAAAATTCGGAGCTGTTGAAAGCCCGAACTCAAGTCGATTTAGAGTCAAAGACTTTTCAGCAGAAGCTATGACCAATGAGATAGACTATGATGTCTTTAAGGATCATTTTAATGTTGAAACTGTTTTGTTTCGTAATTTCCTGATGAAGAAGTCCAATGTTATCATGGGGAACTCGACTCTCACAAAGATTCAGGAGATCTCTGATGCGTGGAATCTTGAAGCTTTGAACTTTGTGAGAAAATCAATCACCGAAAAACCCAACGGTAAGACTCCTGTCGGATTCAATTTTGGAGCAGATGATCAACAAAAGGTCACATTCAAAGACATGTTATATGTTAATCCTGAATCTGATCCGGATAATAAGTTGACTTGGGTTTACACCAAGTTACCTTCCGAAAAGATCTTAGGAAAGTCAGCAACTGAGAATCCGAGAGTTCACTTCTTAGATCCTGCTATTCATGGAGGCTCCTATTTGTTTCCGAAAATCTATATCGAACCAGCGACCTACAATGGTTGGTTGGGGATGATAAAGGCCTTTATTCCAGAGATGGAAGTGTGTGATGATGTGGACAATGGCTTCTTGCAGATAAACGATATAGCGCGAAGAGCAAAGCACATAGAAGGCTCTCTTCCGATTGACAAGCGCCTTTCTCAAGCACCAGAGTGTAGATTTGAGGTTCCTTATGACCGTCAACTGACACCGGCAAACCATGGAATCTTAGAAGGAATCGTTATTGCAACTTTGAGAACCTATGGAACGGAGTTTATCTTGAGAACAATGCCTGTCTTAGGATCTGTCAAGTTGTCTCTCGCCAACTATGATGACTCTTTCTTCCTAATGATGGCAGACAAAATGGAACAAGAGTTCCTAGCAGATTCAGAATGGGAACTGAATGTTGTGAAATCTTACACCTACTATCTTTTGTTTCTAGAGCAATGCGTTCAGGTGGCACAAAGACAAATTAAAGATGGTCTGCTTGAAGAAACCGATGAAATGAAAACAGCAGCGTTTGCATTAAATCAAGCACAAATGAACTTTGAAAGATTGGATACGACCTCGGAATCAGGATTAGATCAAGTAGCTAAAGGTTCGGCCATTGCGGGCTTCAATTCTGAATGGGAAGAAAAATACAATAATCCGGACACCATCGTTAAGATTCAAGAGTTCTTGAGATTCCTCTCGGCTGAAAAAATTTCCTTATCCCGTAAGCTTGCTGTTATTCACGACACGAGAAATCACGCACAAGTATTTTTAGCAGCGATGTTACGAAAAGAGATGTCGAACTTAACGAAAAGACTCGAGCAAAACCTTCGACCTCTTCCACATATCTGGGATCTAAAAAAATATGCTATTTCCGAAAAGGGAATTTTGAGCTTCTCAGATATCAAGTCCGGTCGGGCAGCAATCGAGGTCGATATTGTCAAGGGTGCTTCGAAACCTAATTATGGAACCGTTATTGATTGCCCAGATAGACGACATTCAACTTCGCTAGACTCTAGAGTTCCAGACATTAATTCTTTCCCAAGCAAAGGAGTCATGTTTATTGAGAAATATGTTAGAACAATTTCCAAAGAAGGTCACGAGCAGGTTCTGACTGTGTCGGAATTTGAGCAACTTGTAACCACAACCGATCGTTTCGATCAAAATTCAAAATTATCAGATCATTTCGGAAATGCCACTATTTTAAACAATGAGTTCAACGGCACCATTGGTGTTAAATTTGGAGTTAGATTGATCTATGTTCCTCATAAAGACTTAGGCATCTCATCCAACCTAGATGAATCGAAAGAAAGAGTTGGAAAAATTGGAGACAATCATCACATCCCATTCGCATCTTATGAACATGATGTGCTAGATAAGCAAATAAAAGACATAAAATTTTCCGATGAAAACATGGGCGAAGACTTAAAGTGCTACATTGATAAGCTAGTTGAAACCGATGACTTCAAATTTATTTTTGAGACTATCATCAAGACAACAACGTTTTCATCTCTATTTGGAATCTATTCTTACTACAATTTCTTCGAATCTATTGGCCTTGGCCCTAATGAGGTCGAAGAGGGTCGACAAAAAAAGATAAAGAACAAGTGGAAAAGAAAAATCTTTTATGATGTAAAAACTACACTAAAGAAGCAATTTCGTTCAACTTATCGATCGGATGATGACGAACTGGAGAACAACAAGCAAGAAAAGAGACAATTCGATGCGCAATGGATCAGTAATTTATTACCAAATAGTTACTTAGGTTTGGATGGCAGCGTTAGATGGTGGCAATCTTTTAGAATTGTAGATATTAAACCATTCAATAAGGACGGCGATGACTGTCTCAATGATTTTCAAAAACTTTTTAAGGATTAAATTATGTCAATTTCAATTATTTTTCCGCTGGAATTCCTTCCGGATGCAGTTCCAAATCCAAGACTTGGAATTCAAGGTAGATACTCTGTTTCCACTAGTGCTATGGGAGTTGGATCCTATGCAGATTGGAGCCAAACCGATGCCATAAAGCAAAATCTTAAGATGCTTTTGCTAACTAGGCCCGGCGAATATGTCATGGATGCCAACTATGGCGTCGGACTACCAGACTACCTATTTTTGCAAGAGCAAGAGATAGACACATCTAGTTTGGAATCAACAATAAGAGAACAAGCAGCCAACTATATGCCCTATATGACCATTTCAAACCTACAGGTTACACTAGATCCTGCCAATTCAATGATGAGAATAAGAATAGAATTCTTCTATAATGAATTGAGAATCCCTGAAGTTTTTGAACTTGAAGTTATTTAGGTCAAACTATTTAGTCTTTGTAGAGGGACCATTAAATGTCAAAACAAAAGAAAACACCTATAAAATACACGAGCAGAGACTTCGATTCAATTAAGTCAGATATCGTTGAACACGCGAAGAGATTCTATCCAGAACAATGGAAAGACTTCACTCAAGGAACGATCAACTCACTTTTAGTTGATTCTGTCGCCTACGTTGGAGACGTTCTCTCTTATTATCTCGACTATCAAGCAAACGAGTCTTTTATGGACTCTGCCATTGAATTCAACAACATTCGCAAACATGCGAGATCAATGGGCTACAAGTTCGCAGGTTCAGCTAATTCTTATGGCTTCATCTCGCTTTTTGTTCTAATTCCATCTAACATTGACGGAACCGCACCTGATTTCAATTACATGCCAATCCTACAGAAGGGGTCGTCCTTCACAGCCTCAACCGGCGGAGTCTTTACTCTATCTGAAGATGTTGCATTTGACAATCCAATGAATGATATGGTAGCAGCCCGATTCGATTCCTCTAGCGGTCAAACAACTCACTTTGCAATCAAGGCTGTTGGGCAGGTAGTTTCTGGTGTTTTTGCAAGAACAACAATAGATTTGACCGATTCATCGTTTGAAAGATTTAAGCGCGTTAAAATCGGAGACTCAACAATTAGCGAAATAATAACAGTGAAAGACTCTGATGGCAACACATACTACGAAGTCGATAATCTTTCCCAAGAAGTTGTGTTCAAAGAAACAACAAATCGCGAAGCAGCAAGTGAAGGCGTAAGATCGATTCTAAAGCCCTTCGTTGCCACGAGACGCTTCGTTGTTGAACAAGATGACACTGGGACCTATCTACAATTTGGATTCGGCTCAGAAGACTCTGAGGCTGAGGAGATTGCTGACCCTGCAAAAGTGTTTCTGGAGATGCACGGGAAAAACTATATTTCCACTCAAACATTCGACCCATCAAGACTCATTGGAAGCACAAAATTAGGAATAGCACCAACAGGAACTACCCTCAGTGTTATTTCAAAATCCAACACGACAGATTTGTCAAGTGCTCCGTCTAAATCAATAACCTCGGTTAATCGTGCAAAGATGAAGTTCCCATCATCGATTGACCTAAACACTTCTAAAAGAAGATCGGTAGTGAGTTCACTTGAGATCTCAAACGAAGAACCAATAGTTGGTTCAGCTGAGAGAATGACAAATGAAGAATTAAAGCAAAGAGCAATGAGCCACTATGCAGCTCAAGGCCGGGCAGTTACTCGACAAGATTACGAGTCTTTAATTTATAGCATGCCGAACAAGTTTGGAATCGTAAAGCGCGTTAGCGTTGTTAATGATCCATCCGCAACAAACCGACGAATGGCAATTTATATTGTATCCGAGGGCAACGATGGCAAGCTTGCCAATGCAAATGATAAAATTAAACACAATATTAAAAATTGGCTATCTCAATATAAATCCCTCAATGATGTCATTGATATTTACGATGCAAAGATTGTCAACTTTGGAGTCAATTTCAAGGTCACAATTGATGCTAGGTTTGCTAATGAAAATGTTTTATCCCGATGCAACGCCGCAATTAGGGATCATTTCTCGAACCAATCTTACATTGGAGAACCGATTTACATCACAAGACTTTACTCCATCTTATCTAAGGTTGAGGGAGTTGCTGATGTTAAGAGGGTAAATGTTCATCAAAAAACAGGTGGTGATTACTCTATGATTCGAATGGACTTCAAAGAAGCAATGTCTCAAGATGGAACCTTCATTAAGACACCGAAGAATGTTATTATGGAATTGAAGTATTCAAATAGAGATGTAAAAGGAGTTTTGATCAAATGATTAAACGTTACAACGCAACAAAAGACAACACAATCACCAATGCTTTCAGGGAAAGTCTTGCAACTAGTGGTAGCGAAGCTAACATGGGAGCATCAGACATCCTTGAGGTTTTCTCGATCTATGGTCAAGTTCTAGACGGAGGCGTTTATTCTCGAGAAGAAGCTCGAATCCTCATTGAGTTTGACATTGCCGACATCCAAGCTGATATTACAGCAGGGACACTCGACGCTGGTGCAAAATTTTACTTGAGATTATTCAATGCAGAACACGGTAGAACACTACCGATGGGATTTCAACTTGAAGTAGATACGATCTCAACTGCTTGGGAAGAAGGCACGGGCTTAGACATGGAAAACTATGATGACCTTACTTATGGTAATGGATCAAGTTGGGAAGAAGCAGGTGCCGGTATTGCATGGTCAGCTGAAGGTGGAGATTATTTGCCACCAGCACCAATAAGTGTTGATTTTGACGAAGGCTATGAAGACTTGTTGCTAGATATCACTACTATCGTAAATGCATGGCTAACAACACCAGCCGACAACCACGGCCTTATCATTAAACTTCCACAAGCATTAGCAGGTGGTCAACCTCGATCTTATTACACAAAGATGTTCTTTGCTCGAGGAACAAGCAACTTCTTCAAGAAGCCTGTCATCGAAGCACGTTCAGACTCTCAAACAACAGATCACCGGAAGTCATTTCTTTCTGGTGTCTCAAATAACATCTATCTCTACAACGAAGTTCGAGGACAACTCACAGATATAACTCCAACACCCACCGTTGCTTTTTATGAAACTCTTGGATCGGCAGCAATAACAGAAACCGTCAGCGCAGTTGTAACCAATCCCGAAACAGGTGTTTACAAGGCCGTAGTGACCCTTCCAACGTCCGCTAGCACAATCTACGACGTTTGGTCCTCTGGAACAACAGAAGTCGTCACAGGCTCAATTACGGTCCTCTCACAAGCACCCACTGGAATCCCTGATGTAAGCGACCTTGTCGCTTCAGTTTTGAACAACCAAGACGTTCACTATTCAGGTCAAACTTCTCGCTTCTATTTTTACATCCGAGAGAAAGACTGGTCGCCAAATATCTTTACCGTCGCATCGTCAAGACCAGATTCAAAGGTTTATGACAACCTGAAATTTAAAATTTGTAAAGTCGTTACAGACGAGACTATTTTCGGCTATGACATGACTGACAACTCAACCACACTATCCTATGACTCAAACGGGAACTTTTTCGATCTTGACATTAGTTTGTTAGAACCTAATTATGTTTACGAAATCAAGTTGGCTCTATTTAATGTAATGACGAAGAGTTATCAAGAGCTCCCTTTTAAGCATAGATTTAGAGTGGTAAATAATGAGTATTAAAGATTTATTCGGCAAGACTTCACCTAGCCTTGAAGAAACTGTCCAAGACGTCGAAAGCGTCGCATTTGTAGAAGAAAAAACCAAAGCGGATCAAACTTATCATCCGCAGATTGATTTCTCTGATCCTGAGAATTTTGTTTATTATGGCTCAGCAGAACTCTATTATGATGCTGCCATCCGTCGAATTTACGAAGACTATCCTTATGATGGTTCGAAAGCA
>Ga0181394_1000777_pt1 | contig 13926 bp, 9 predicted proteins | sample 17SPOviralmetaG_FD_130123 | JGI IMG/M metagenome (GOLD analysis project Ga0181394, IMG submission 130123) | Marine viral communities from the oligotrophic San Pedro Time Series (SPOT) site, San Pedro Channel, CA, USA - 17 SPOT_SRF_2010-11-23 | ecosystem: Environmental > Aquatic > Marine > Strait...
CAGAACCGTCTTCTATGATTGAAACCGCTAAAGGAGAACCTGAAGCATTTTGAACAACACCAAATTGCCAATGTAGCCCCATTTAATCACCCAATTCTTATCCAAGTATTATTTCCACTACAAACAAATGTAGCCGCTTTATAGGAGTCTATATCATCTAAAGCGGAAGCCGCACCGCCATTAATAGTAGCCGAATTAGAAACAGCGATTTGTGCGCTAATGGCAGAACCAGTTTCATTAAATACAGTAAATTGGACTCCTACACTTGTGTCATTATTAATAGAAGGTAAAGTTAAATTAGAGTTAGCATGTTCAAATATAACTAATGTTCCTGAATCTCCAATAGTAGGAGCATAAGTAGCCGCCGCCACAATAGCGGTTGTTACTCTAGAATTAAGTCCAGCATGAGTAGTAGCATTAGCAGTAGTGTCAGGTGGCCCTACATTTGCTAACTCTGTTGAAACAACATCATCATTTTCATTTATTAAAGATACTCCAAATTTAAGATTACCTCCTTTATCTCCGGTTCCGTGGTCTTCAGTTGCATTAGCGGAAATAAAAGCAGAAGACTCTAAAACAGACGAAGGGACATTTCCATCTGTTGAATCGAAACCAATACCTCCCAATAAATCTCCATCAGTAGTTGTAGTATCTTCTCTTACAATCATTAGTCCATTAAGACCATCAGCACCAGTATGAGAAAGTTGTAGTTTATTTTTGGGAAGACTTGTTCCAATACCAACTCTATCAACAGAAGCGTCAGTAAATAATAAGTTAGTATCAGTATCTCCTTCAACTCTAAAATCAATATCATCTCCTTGGTCATTAACTACTACATCTCTTGTACTAGCCCTAAGTCTCATAAACTCTGTAAGAGTTCCCGCTTCAATTAAATTAAAGGTTATATGGCCATCTTCACTACTATCTGAAGTATCATCCATACCTCCTTCAATTGTAGCATAATTTACTTCTTGGGGTGTATTACTATTTGAAGCACCATCATTTTCGCCTCTAAAAACAATTTGACCTATTAAATCAGCATCGTCAATATCTGCGGCTGCATCATCACCATTTCTAAACAATACAAAGTTAGGGGCTGAAGTAGCGGCACTACCTAAAGTTCCTTCTAAAATAAGATGGTCGCCCGAACCAGCACCAACTATGTGTAAATTAGCAGCAGGGGATGTAGTTCCAATTCCTACTTCTCCCGAATCCTTTATCCTCATTCTTTCTGCTAATGTTCCAGCATTAGCAGTAGATAATACTAAACTGCCATCATCAACCCCTGTTGCTTCATTAATAGCCGCAATTCTCGCACCAACATAAGTAGCCGGACTACCGGAATTAGAATCATAATTTTCTAAATCAATTCTTGCATAATCCGTACCCGTAGCGTTTCTTGCACCTTCGATACTTAATGTTCTTGTTTGTCCTGAATCAGAACTTCTTGAAATTGCCGTATCTCCACTAACTTCTAATTTTGCTGTGGGTGCTGTTGCCCCAATACCCACTCTTGAAGATGAACCATCTATTCTCATTACTTCGGTAACAACACCACCATCGTTTGCTTTGAAAATAATATCTTTATTACTGGTTACATTCTCTATAATAGCATCATCAGAAGAAGTAGACATTTTCAAATCAGTACCTACTTCTAAAATATCCTTTGCTTGAGTTTTTCCATCCCCCGTAACTACAAATTTATTAACTCCGCTATCGTCTTTAATTACTACTGCGGTAGCATCAGTATCAGTACCTAATTGTAAAATTATTTGGTCATTAGTATCTTGGTTATCTATTGTAAAATCGCCCACTGTATTAGTAATAGTAGTTCCTGTTGCCGCACCGGTTATACTAGCAGTAGGAGTATAAATCTTATTTGGGTCAGAACCAACACCATAAGCAATACTCAAACTATTAGATTCTTTATTTGTAGTAAAGTATTGAATTAATCTAGAACCGGCGGAAGTCACACTAGAGTATTCTATCATTGCAACAATAGTATCTCCAAGTTTGAATTCCGGAACTCTTTCGTTAGCGGCTGGTGGCCTTAGATATAATTCATTTACAGTTTCTCCACTTTCTCTTCCATCGGCCACTACTAGCAAATGATAGCCTTTAGCATAAGTAGTGGTTAATGCACTATCAGCAAAAGTCTTAGTTCCGACAGCATGATATTCCCCATTCCTTAGTATTTTTCCAGCCGCTACAACTAGATTACTGCCCGTTTGATTTATGTCAAAATCCGTACCAGTTTTTACTACTACATTCCCTGCCGCCATCTGATTCAGTGCCTTGATTAGTCCCGAATGTGGGAAGTCTACTGTATCTACAGGCTGAGTTAAACTTGTACCTGTGGCATTTTGTGTTATGTAGTGCGGGTTTGTTGTATTAACCATTTTAGTTCACCTCTATTGTTAAGAATAGTTCTAAAGTTTCGGATGCTGTAAATGGGCCGACTCCATCGAAATTGACTCTCGCTATCATCTCGCTACTTGTCTTAAATATGCCCAACTCTCTTATTACTTTTCCAGTAATGTTGCTACCAGCACAAGTAACTTTTATTTCTAAAACATTTAGATTTGATTTTTCCTTTGCTATTGTTACAGTTGCTCCGCTAGGCACATCTAAAGTAGTTGACCTAGGGCTAGTTGAGTTTCCACCGTAGCCTATTTGTGCGCTAGCGGCTAATGTGCTTTCTATGTAACTAAGTACTTCTGCTTTCATTTCATCGGTAATCAATATTCTTCCTCCACTAAATTGTCAATCGTTGCACCGCTATTGAATCCCATTGGGGTGGTACTAGTATTTAGGGCTGCCCCGAATCCTAGAGTCAAGCCGTCTGAGTTTATTCTTCTAACTAAAAGTTTGCTAACTTTAATATCAAGGGAATCTAATATATCAAAGGTTATCGCCCTTTCATCAAATTCTTTAGCCCTAATATCTGCGTGTATTTTTTTATTATCTGAAAGTAATTCAGCAAATCTATCCTCCAATTGTTTTGTAAATCTGCCTAGTTCTAATTTAAGCATACCAGTAAAAGTATGTTCTATTTGTAATACAATGTATTCGTCTAGTTCTATGCCTTCCCTAGTTAGTTCTACATTGATTATATCTCCGGCCTGTAATTGACTAATGTTATTATGGCCAACTGTAATATTTAGTCTAACATTGTCAGAGGAATGTAGCCTTAGCAATTCCAGTGCCCTTTTATTTACTGCCTCTTGAGAAGTTAATTCAGATTCATACACTTCTAGGGTTTTCCTACCTAGTTTGTTTATGCTTCTCAAATCCTTTCTAGAGCCCTTGTGTACTTTACCATAAACAATCACTTCGTTATAGAAATCAAATACAGATTTAACTTTATTATATTCGTATATTTGGTAGTCTCCATTATCGCTAAGTGTTACCTTGGGGTAGTTTAGTTCACTAGTATTATTTACTAATTTAAAAGTAGAATCTGCTATTTCGTATGTTGAGGAAGCAGACGGGTCTTCGATTAAGACCATATCTTTTTTAGATAGAATTAAGTTAATTGCAGAAAATAAATCAATCCCCTTATAGTTGGGTGCTAAGAAATATGGGAAGTCACTATCTTCAGAAGTGAATTCTATATCATTTGTTTCTAGCAGGTCGTTGATTAAATCAGTACCCTCGTAGCAAATGTCTACAACGCTACCAATCATTCCTCTTTTAGCAGCAGCAGATACTTCTCCGTTTACGGTTAGTGTGATAGGTTCACTAATAGATGCTACCCCCAAAGTTTCTTCCATCTTATCAAAGGATAGGAAATGCCCTATATCGTCTCCATTATCAGTATAGGTCATAGAAGTCTTGTAAACATTATCTCCATCAGAAACAGCCACCGTTAAGTCACTATTAGGAGTAAGTAAACTTTCCATTTTATCGGGGAATCTCTGCAAGACCCACTGTGAATCAGACTGGGCATCCATATCTAATGCGACATACATAGAAAGAGCCGCCTCTTTACCTCCTGTGTTATGGAATCTAGTAAAGGAGCGACCTCCACTTTTATTCCTAACCATATAAGAATTGATTTCGCTAGGGTCATAACAATTATCTTCTCCACTAACTTTAGTGTATGCGGATGATAGAGTATTCAACCTAATTTTATTAGGTGAGTGAGTATAAAAGCACACATGATTAGGCTGCATTATTCTGTAAAAATCGGTAACTATTGCAGTATCTAAAGTTAAGATATGTCTTTCAGTAGAATTGGTAGTGTCTATTTCGTGAGAAATTACATACGCTATGACATTAGGAGTTTGTTCGTTTAGTGAAGGAGTGTTTGCTAATAGACTGGAATATGTTTGGACAGTAAAATTCTCATCGTAGTACTTCCCTTTTTCTGAAACCAAATAACATCCGGTTAAATCATTCATTAATCTTAGAGATTTTCTATTTATATTAGCGAAGGCTACTGAATCAGCAGTACCCGAAGTGTCATCTTCATCAAAATAAGTTATACTAGTTATATCAGTATCTAAATCAATGGCATAACTATACACATTTCTATTTCCAGCCGCTTTATTAGTATTGGTTGCAGAAGAAGTAAGATATAAACGGGGCTTGAATCCCAACATTACCCCATCTGCATCTTTCGCATATGTTCTATTTGCGTGAGAGCCCACTCCGTCTTCGTGCTCGGCAAAGTCGTTTAGTATTCCCATTCCAACTAGGCAAAACGGGGTAGAAGAACTTTGGGAACTTCTAAAGGCTATAGAACTAATAGCACCGGCAACGGTTCCCTTTGAAACCAAACTGCCTCCACCTTCTTCAACATCAAACCGGTCTAAAAATATAGGTAGAAATGGATTATACAAACATTCGTTTCCAGCAGGTGCGCTATTATCGGGCTCGCCCAAACTTCCATGAAACAACTCAAATAGTTTGAAGGGATGGTCACTAATACCTGATGCAGACTGGCTAGTGTCTCCTAAAATGCTAGCCGCATCAAAATCAATAGGAAGATATGAATTAAATGTTTTAAATCCATTAATAGTGCCGCCTTGGTCTAGAACTACAGTGTTCTGCCTACTCCAAGCACAGGTTCCGTCACCATAATGTCCAGACCCAACATCATTTACGATTATAGACTTCATCATATGTGGTTCCTTTCTAAGTTGGACAAATGTATCTTCCTTTCCATGCCCCCGTATAGTAGAAACCCTACTGGTAGCCGAACCGTCAGCATTTCTCATAGTTCCTAAAGCATACAAAGTGCCAGCAAAATAAGCCGTACCATTTGTTTTTCTAGCCTTATCCATTAGGACTATTTTCCAACTACTGCTGCTTCCTTCTGTAGCGGCTACCTCCCCAATATATCTTCCATCGGAATCTGCTATTATTTCTCTCTGCCCTGTTAAGGTATTAGGATTTACAGAAGTATCTGTTGCAATATAAGAACCGAAGGTTAGAGTCTGACTACTCTTACTCCCTCCAGTAGTAGAAGAAGATAGTACGAAATGAGTAGCATCGGTAATGCTAGCAATAGTAGCACCGGTTGGTATTCCATCCCCGCTAACTGGCATTCCTGCTTTTATTGATGTATTAGAAGAATGGGTTATGGTAGTTCCATTATTATAAGAACAGCCAGCCACCGTATAATCGTTGTAATCTCCCGTAGCGACTTGAGAAGTACTTGCAAACAAAGTACCTAGAGTATCAAAGTCGAAAGCCGAATACTTGAATTGCGGTAAAACTCTGTCTTTAGAAATTATATTTTCGGGGTCTATTTGATTGAAAGCCCAATCGAAAACTACTTCGGTTAATCTCATTAAAGAAAATCTCTTTAATTCTGAAATAGTTTTATCGGCAGAGATAATAGAACTGGAAGTGTAATTAGAATCGTTTAGTGTTAATGTATTAGTTCTACCGATGGTGCTTTCTTTAATATCCGAAGAAGAAGTTTCTACAGGGGCCTCTAGTGAAAAGAAATTATAATTAGAAATTTCTCTAGTCTGACCGCTATACATTAGACTGTCTTTTCTTTCAGAAGAATAAGGGTGAAGGTCAGAAGTTGCAAAAAGAAACATTCTAGATATCTTATAGTCTAATAAGTCTAAATGGTCTTTGGCAGTAAATACATTCTCATGAGTACCCGCTACATCTGCCACTGTATTAGTTACGCTTGGGTCGTGAGTAAACAGAGTTCTTGTTAGGGCAACATTTTCTGCTCTTAAATTAGAATCGAAAAATCTAGAACCATATACGGAAGTATTTCCTCTAGATTCGGGAAGTAAGTGGGTACTAAAATGCGGAGCAGCATTCTCTCCCGTCTTACCAACTCCGATAATAGGATAGTCTTCGCTCCAATTCTCTATGTAGTTTCCTAATCCAAATCTATAGGAACTGGCGTAATATGGAACTTTGCTTACGGTTTCTAAATAATACTCAGAAACATCTTTTATGTCAGTAGTGCTAGTAGTATTAATTCTATTATAGTTTCCCTTTTCTAAATTTATTATTCTAAAATAAGGAGAACCGTATTTTTCAGAATAATAAAACTCTTCAGCCATATCGTCGTAATAGAGTGGGTAATTCATAGACAGGGTTTTGTAGGTGCTGTCTTCATTAACATGGGGACTTAGCAAAGATATTATTTTTCCAGTATGTAAATGTCCAGCATTTAGTAAAGCCAGTTCATGAGTTAGTTTTCCTGTCTCTAAGAAAGTACTCTCTGCTAAAATCTGTATGGTGTGAGTGCTAATAGTGGAAGTTAGTTTCCTATCCAAGTAAACATAAATTGTATCGTGGTCTGTATGAAGAGTCACTGTAATGATTTTACCTAAGAAAACACCGTTGGCATAAACTGGTTTATTATGTAATTTTCTAGGACTAGCAGTAGTAGAAAGTAGGGCATCACTAGTAGTAGTTCCTCCTCCTGCGTCTTTATCAATTGTAAAATAAGTGTTACCGGAAGTACCTGTAGTGCAAGCCCCTAAATCTGTAAAGGTAGTATCTTGTGTATTTGCAAAATTGATATCTACTCTTCCTAAAGTTAGAGGCATATGCGGAGCAATTTCTATTAGTGTTTTTCCATCTGCTTCTTTAGTACTTAGTATAGAAAAGTCAATTAGCGTATTTATGGTATCGAAGGTTTGGAATGTTTTGCTCGCTGCGTTATCATCTAGCCTTGCTTGGAATGCAGAATCACTTTTTATTCTTACAGTATCACTAAGATAATATCCCAATGCTCTAGAATCTTGACTTGCAGATGTCCCTACCAAGGTGGCAGATTCAGCACCAGTGCTAGTTAGGCTTTGTCCACTCTCGAAGATTATCCCCTTATCGGAAGCCGCAGTTAAGTCAGTACTAGTATTTTGGAATGAGTTAGTAGAAAGTGCCTTGTTGAAAACATAGTGTTTAGAAGTTGCTTCCGCCCCTACTGCCGCACTCGATGGGCTACTAGTAGGGTCACTTTCTACTAAAGCATAATTTTCTAAAGTGACTCTTGTACTGCTATCAACGGTAGCGATTTTTCCAACATAAGAAGTGTTAGCATGGTCTACATGATAAGCATAAACATGAGTGCCAACATCAGCAGTAGCATCAAAGTAATTATCGGAATCAAACTCTACAATTTTGCTATTGAAGGAACATGTCAAAAATGGACTACCGGTAATTAATTTTACATTGTTAAAGGGACTATTACTAGAATAAATAATATCTTTAGAATGAAGAGTATTTTTATTTACAGAAGGTGATAATAATTTACTATAACTATTCCTGCCACTTATCTGTAAAATCCTTTGACCGCTTTCTTGATAGGAGTCTATGGTTTCTATTGTTCCATTTAGTTTTTCTATTTCTATTTCGTAGTCCCCATTAAGCCACTGTAGGCCACTATTAGTCCCAGTGCCATATGTTTTAGTTACGAATTTAACGGTCATTAATTTTTTATCTACATCTACAGATGTAACATTTAATTTAATATAGCCATAGTCTTTAGAAATAATGTTGATAAAAAGATTATTTATTCTATTGTCTACTAATGGGAAATCTGTAAGTATTGTACTGTCCTGTCTATTAAATGCCCTACGGTATAGTTTATCTCCTACGGATATAGTAGGATTAGATGAAACAGAAAATAGCCCTGCTACTCCATCTGTCTTATGATATTTATTGGAGCCACTCACTTCTAAAGTCATAGGTTGGCTTGCAGGGGAAGATGCAGTAGCAGCAGTAAAGGTTCCTATAGAATCTATAATAAACAATACATCTCCAATTTTTATTTCGTCATTAGCATTTAGGAAACTGTTCAAATCGTGAGTAGTAGTAAAAGTGTAAGTCGGGGAAGATGCCGAAAGAACCTCCACTTCTAAATCAAACCAATCTTCTAAATTAGCCCTGTGTACTTTATGCCTAACTCTATATGGCATATTTTCCGTAATCTTTTTATTTTGTATTCTGAATAAGTCGGCAATCTTAGTTTCTCCATAGCCTCCTCTTTGTCCATACGATTCATATACGATATTATCATAAACGCCAAATACTATATTAGCCCTATCGGGAGAATTTCTATAATGTAAGTATCTTTTAGGCCCAGTAAATGCCCAAGTGCTAGACAAGTCGTCGCTGTCTCTTCTTGCGTTAGGGAATACATCGTCATAGTCAGCCCAATCAGCACTATTCAAACTTAGTCCTTCATTAGAAGTATTAGTATGAGGGTCATCTAAAGTCACTAAATTATCTACTACTTGCGCCTTTAAATTATATTTGCTATAATCTACAATATCTTCTGCGTAGGAAGTAATAGTTGTAAAAGTATGAGTTAATCCAGAATATAAATTAATTGCACCATTAGTATTAGTAGTTTGGCAATGGGAATAGTATTTGGTGCTATGATTCAATTGTCCATCTTTATCCATGTACTCATCAAAGAAATAAAATAAAGGTCTAGAACAAAATAGTTCATATTGCAAATTCATTTTTATTCCTGCTGAAACTACAAGAGGGTAAGTGTCTTTAGCAGGGCCTCTGAATAACATAAATTTAGTGCCCTTTGTTATTTCTGTTCCTAGCCTTGGCTCAAATTCAAATGAGTCTCCTGCTGTATCGTCAGAAGTAACTTGAGTTACTCTAGCAAAATGGTGTTTGTTATGGTCGTCAGAATGTAATAATATGAAGTAGTGGTAGTTTGTAAAATCGGCATCGCTATAGTTAGAAGTAGCATCAATTAATTTGACTCCTTCATCAGTAGCAGAATCGTAGCATTTTATTTTATATCCCTCTGTATTTGCTAGGTTCTGCCTTTCTGTATTAGCAGTGCTAGTACCTACTTCATCAATAGTTAGTGCGGTGTTGCTATCATCGGGAAATATTGCAGTGTAAAGTCTATCTGTAGAAGATAGGGTTTTTACTATATTTATGTGGGGATTTGTAGGAACTTGGTAGTTAGTAGAAGTAAATTTAAATGAACTTGCGTTTCCTGTAGTAGCCTGAGATAAAGTTATTTGGCTACTGCTATCAAAACTCTTCATGAAGGTGTTGTCCGGTATATTAGTTCCAGTAACTAGCATACCTGCCTGTAAGTTAGTTGTGGATATGCCTGTAACAGTGGCGGTGGAATTGGCTGTCCCCGACTTAATTAAATTAGTATATTTGCCTTCGTTAGTCAGTACTACTATTCTATCACTCATAAGTCAACCTCCTCGAATCTAAAATAAAATAAAGTGTCATCATAATTAGGAAGGAGATTGTTTATTCCCTTGAATTCTTTTCTTCTAACCCCCATCATGGACATTTCATGAATCTCCCCCATGAATTGTTTATTGGTAGTTGCTGAATTAGGCCCAGTAGAACCAGTTCCATTTGCACCCAAGTAAGAATGTTCTCTAGCAAAAGAGAAGGTACTATCTGTAGCATGTATATCTGCTTTAACTTCACTACCATTAAAATAAATAGTTAGCCTTCTATTTGATTCGTTAAAGGTACAAGCGATATGAGATGTATTTTCTGTATACATCGCCATTTGCTCATCTTTAACATATAGAGGAGTTCCGTCGGAAATAGAAGTAGAATAAGAACTAGTTAAGGCAACTGCTTGACTTCCGGTTGAACCTGCTACAGTGTTTATAGTTCCTAGGGAAATAATTTCTCCAGCAGGAGCAATAAATACCTCTTGCTTATTACCGGCAAAAAGATAGTCTGCTTTACTAGTAGTAAAATTAGTCCCGCTATGGCTACTAATGGTAGCAACCTGTCTATATTTCTGCCTTCCATTAGAATCCACTAGTCGAGTAGGTAGGGCAAGTACGCTACCTAATCTAAACTGCCTACCAAAAGAAACCGGTGTAATCATTTCATCTGTAGTGTAGGTTTCAGTACTGGCTCCCAATTTTAATCTAACTCTAATCTTATATCTAGCAGGTTCATTTTCATTATGTAGTGTAGAATTAATTAAGGATATTTGGAAATTAGTATTATAAAACAGCATCATTTCGTGAGTTAGTCTAGCAGTTCTAGAAAGATATTTCTCGTTTTGGTAAAGGTTTTCATTACCGGCGGTATAGACAGATTGAGATAGTGCTGGCATTACTTTCATACTATTTACGCTAGTATTCGCAGGGGCACTCAAAGAAGAATAAGTTCCATGACCATTTATTTCATAGGGAGTAATTATTGTCTCGAATGTAAAAGACCCTTCATGCGCCCATAATCCATATGCTACATCATTGCTAGTATCAGAATCCCCTTCTGTATCTGCTACATTCAAAGCATAGGGAAGAACTACATGGCCATTACACATAATTGGAAAGACCAAAGAGCGTTGTTTTCCTGCCAATACTTCATACATTTTAACCACCTCAAGGGAATACTGTTGCTACTTCAAATTGCATAGTAAATGAAACCTCTACAGTATCGGAAGTAAAATCGCAACCGAACTGTCTAATAAACCCCTTAACTCCTTCTGAAGTAGAAGAAGTAGGAAAGGAGTCGCTAAGAGGGACTCTGTAATTATCTAGTTCATTGCGCCCACCTCTAGAAGTAAAAGTCCAAGGGATTAAATCCCCCCTACTACCGCTTCCATCGGCATCTCTATCTTTGTAGTTTTCATCTACATTAGACGGAATTAAAAATACTAGTTCATCAAATGCTTGGTGAAGTGCTGCGCCAGTAGAATCTACTCCGGATGCAATCATCTGTGCGATTTCGTGTGCAGTAAATGTTAGTGCTGCGCCACTATGTCCGCCCGACCCGTCTTTAGTTATCGCAGACTCCATAATGAAACCTTGTAAAGTAATTGATTTACTAGACATTCCTAAATCTAGGGCCGCAGTTACCGCTTCCCCTGTTGCTAATCCACTAAGAGGGACTGGTAAAGCAGGTATTTGTTTATCTGTAGAAATGCTAACGCTAGTGACAAGTAATGGGATTACATTTTTAGTGAGGCTTCCTTGATTGGCCTTAGTTTTTAGATACACGAAACTCATTTAATCACCCCATTGTCCTAGAAGAAGTACTTCTATTAATTTTATTATTTACCATATCTCCTATCTTACTTGCGATTCTTCTCATCTCTCCATCAGAAGTATCTCTAGCATTAATGGTAATATTGATGTTAGTAACTCCACCGCCACCGCCAACCATAGTCCTACTTTTTCTATTAGAATGTACTTTAGAACCTGCTGGAAGATTTACGAATTCTGGCCCCTTTTCCCCTACAAGGGCCATGCCTCCATGAGAAGTACCTCCGGCATGAAATACATCCCAGTCAGATAATTTATCCCAAAGCCACTTTGCCACTATCATTACTCCAGCAGTTATGAGAGCAGGTACAATAATTGGGAATCCATACATCCATAATACCATAGCACCTAAAGCCACTAAAGCACCCAAGGCCCACTTTTCCCAAGTTAGGCTAGAAAAGAAATCCAATATAGATTCTCCTAAATCCATGCCGACTTGGAAAAGAGCAGAAAGGCCCGCCAATCCAATAGTATATGCAAATTTCAAAAGGACATATGCGCTAGCCACCATTAAATCTAACAGGGCATATGCTACATCTAGAAGAGAAGCATCTCCCATAAAGAAATCTATTATTGTAGAGAAACTATCCCAAATAGTATGTAAAGCGGTTTCTATTCCCGCATAAAATCCTTCAAATGGTTTCATGAATCCGGTGTATAGAGACTGAACCGTACTCCAAAACACTTTGAGGAATGTGCCTACTGCCATTATAACTAACATAGAAATGATGAAGAAATTAAACGCCTTGGCTAATATCGTTCTTGCTAGTTTCATAACTCCTAAAATTAGACCAGCACTTTTACCAATCCATTTAAATTTATTTTTTTTCAGCCAAGAAAGGGCTGCTCCACCCTTTTCTCTAGCACCCTTTCCAAAGGATTTAATTTGGTCAAGTCTTTCCCCAAATGCTTCTTGACGCTTATCAAGGAATTGCCCACCCTTAAGTTTAGTTAGAGTACCGACATCTGACATCACTCCCCTTAATCCTCTCCCCTTTCCTCCATCAACACCAATGGAGTCCATCTGATTCAACAGGTTTTTCATCCCTTTACCCATGCTTTTAAACGAGGGTAGGTTTAGTCGTTCTGCAAAGTTAGGCATTTTTAATACATTGAGTTTTTTAATACCTTTTCCTAGTAGGGAATTCTTTTTCATTATTTGTCCCATAGTAGTATCGTAAACCTTCCCTGTCACAATTAGACCGGTTTTGAATTTATTTAATATTGTAAAACTACCTCTAAAGGTATAAAGAAAACTTTTAGCAAATCCTTTAAACCCGTCTTGAGCACTCATAAAGCCCGAAACCGCTTTACCTGCTTTAGTAAAGTAGCCTTCGTATTTTTGGGAAATTTCGGCTATTTCGCCAAGAGTTTTCTTAGTATTTAGAAGAGGGTCGGTGGCCATAATATCACTTCATTTTCTTGGTCTGCTTTTCCATTTCTTCTGCCTTTATCTCTTCAACTATTCCATGTATTGCTAATAAATCCTGTACTAATTGGGCTGGCATCTGATAGATTTCTAATGGGCTTATCCCTAACGCTTGTGCCAAAGTGTAGACGACTAAGAGGCTTCCTGTTTGGGCATCTGTTTTACCAGACCTAATTCCCCGCCTCATTAATCGTTTTTTTCTTCATCCCCCGACATTAATTCGAAAGGGTTAGGCATTACTTCTTTTATTTGATTCCCTACAAAGGGAGTGAGTCTAATTAAATCAACTGCGGATAAACTGGGTTCAGTTTTCTCGATGAAATTCTCAATCATGTATCGGTACATTGCGTTCAAGTCCAAATCAAAACTTTGGGTCTTTGAATCAATGTTCATTAAGGAATTAGCGGCCTTTTCTACTTCTAGCCAAGTTGGTTCCTTAATCCAAATCTTTAGGTATTCATCACTATCCGGTGCTACTTGAATCCAGTGGCACTTTGCTTCTGTGAGTGCAAACATTACACTCTTGTTACTTACTATTTTTTTGTTTAACATATCTTCCACCTACTAAACCAACAAACGAACAAACGGTGTTGGTGGAATATTATTCTGTAGTTTCTTCTTTAACTACCTCTTTCTTTGGTCGGCCCTTTTTCTTAGATTCAGATTTTCTTTTTTCTGCTAATTTTCTTTTTTCGTACATATCCATCAAAATCACCCTTGTAATTTCCAATGAGTTTTGACAGTACATTCTTTCAAATCTCTAGGCTTTACCATTGCTTCAACGGTAATTGGCCCTTTATCCTCCGGTATTGTAAAGTTAGCACTCTCTAGGAAATAATTCTTGAAAGAGATATTAATTTCTTCTCCATTGGGTTTGTCGAATTGCAAATCAATTAGTCCATCTTGAGCGAAGTTGCTACCGCCTGTTTCTACAGAAGTTCCAGTATTTTCATTTCGATTAAATAGTTCTTCGAAGAGTAAATCATCTGTAACTAAAGCAGTAAA
>Ga0181394_1000778_pt1 | contig 13917 bp, 13 predicted proteins | sample 17SPOviralmetaG_FD_130123 | JGI IMG/M metagenome (GOLD analysis project Ga0181394, IMG submission 130123) | Marine viral communities from the oligotrophic San Pedro Time Series (SPOT) site, San Pedro Channel, CA, USA - 17 SPOT_SRF_2010-11-23 | ecosystem: Environmental > Aquatic > Marine > Strait...
ACAGCAAAAATGTCTGCTGAACGTGTTGCTGCAGAGCAACGTTTAGGCTTATCGTTCAAAAGCCAACTGCAAACCAGTCAAGCTGAAGCTGCACAAAGGCAGCAACAAATGTCGGATCAATATAGAAGTAGTTTACAAGCATCACAGACACGACCAGAAGTAGAAGGCATTCGTTTTGCTACACGTGGTCCTGCCTCACAGCCTAGAATGAAAGGTATATCTGGAACTTTTGGCCGCAAAGGTGGCCGTCTAATGAAAATTTCTGCACTTAATGTTTAATGTCAGCACGTACACGATATGATTATTTAGCCAGCGATCGTTCCCAGTTCTTAGAAGAAGCACGTCAAGCATCAGAGCTGACTCTTCCATACTTAATTCGCGGTCATGAAGAATATACCGTAGGCATGAAACAGCTAAAGACACCATTTCAAAGCGTAGGCGCTAAGGGTTGTGTGACGTTAGCATCTAAGTTGATGCTAGCTCTGCTTCCTGTGCAGACCTCGTTTTTTAAGCTACAACTTGACGAAAGTCAGTTAGGTCAAGATTTCGGACCACAAATTAAATCCGAACTTGATTTGTCTTTTGCAAAGATTGAGCGTATCATTCTTGAATCTATTGCCGCATCTGATGACCGTGTAGCTGTGCACCAAGCACTGCTGCATCTTGTTGTCAGTGGCAACGCTCTTGTCTACATGAGTAAGTATGGACTGAAGGTCTACCCTTTGAACCGCTACGTTGTGGATCGGGATGGCAACGGTCAAGTGGTTGAAATAATCACAAAAGAACGTATCTCTAAACGTATTTTAAAAGATCAACTACCACCTGATTTCTTTATTGACACAAAGAGTGTTAGTGAAGAAGGACAATTTGATGACGACACTGATGTATACACACATGTAAAGCGTGACAACAACCGCTTCATGTGGCATCAAGAAGTCGGTGACAAAATTATTAAAGGATCACAAGGCAAGTCTCCTATCGAAACGACCCCTTGGATCCCACTTAGATTTAACACTGTCGATGGTGAAAGCTACGGACGTGGACGGGTCGGTCAATTCATTGGTGATCTAAAGTCACTCGAAGGACTGTCTCAGGCACTCGTAGAAGGCTCTGCAGCAGCCGCAAAGGTTGTGTTTACTGTAAGCCCCTCATCCACTACAAAGCCAAGCACTCTAGCCGCTGCAGGCAACGGTGCAATCATTCAGGGTCGTCCTGATGATGTCGGTGTTGTGCAGGTTGGTAAAACTGCCGACTTCCGTACAGCATTTGAGATGACACAAATCCTTGAACGCCGCTTGAGTGAAGCATTTCTGATTATGAACGTCAGGCAAAGCGAACGCACAACTGCAGAAGAGGTGCGGATGACACAGATGGAACTAGAGCAACAGCTTGGTGGTTTGTTTAGCTTGCTAACTGTTGACTTCCTTGTTCCGTACCTGAACCGCAAACTCAGCGAAGCACAACGTAAGGGTGAAATACCACGGATCCCTAAGAACATTGTCAAACCTACAATCGTTGCAGGTGTCAATGCACTAGGCCGTGGTCAAGATCGTGAAAGTCTTGGATCTTTCTTGACAACTCTTGCTGGTACAATCGGACCTGAGTCTATCGCACAGTTCATCAACACTGACGAAGTTATCAAACGTCTGGCTGCTGCACAAGGTATTGATGTTCTTAACCTTGTACGTTCTATGGAAGAAGTACAACAGGAACAGCAAACTGCAATGCAACAACAAATGCAGCTTGAACAACAGAAGCTTGAAGTTGATGCAATGAAAACACCAATGATGGATCCATCTAAGAATCCTGAAATGGCTGAACAACAACAAACCTCCACCCAATAACAATGGCAGAAGTAATGTCTATGATCCCGGACGAAAACGCTCCGGGTGAACTGAATGCAGACGAACAAGATTCGTTGCAAGTCGGTGAACAAATGCAGGAAGACCAGGAGCAAATGCTCGCTGGTAAATACAAGAACGCACAAGAACTTGAATCTGCATACCTTGAACTGCAAAAGAAACTAGGCTCTGATGAAGAACCTGATGGTGAAGCTGAGGAGTCAGAAGAATCTGAAGAGTCTGAAGAAGTTGACAGTGACCTATTTGATAGGTTGTGGGAAGGTGAACTGAACAATGAATTTAGCGATGAGTTGTTAGATGAACTGTCTTCTGCTAATCCTTCTGATCTAGCACAGATGCATCTAGACTACCGTCGTCAGATTGAAGAAAACCAACCAATGCAAATGACCGAAGAGTCTGTTGCTGACCTTAAAGGTACTGTTGGTGGTGATGAAAGTTATACAGAACTTCTTGGTTGGGCAAAGGATAACTTTTCCGAGCAAGAGATCAGTATGTATGACAGCATCATGGACAGCGGTAACGCTGAAGCTGCCTTCTTTGCCATTCAAGCACTTGCCCTTCGGTACCAAGACTCGGTAGGTACTGAAGGTGAGTTAATACAGGGCAAAGCTGCTTCTGATTCGACTCAAGGTTTCCGCAGTCAAGCCGAACTTGTGCAGGCTATGAACGATCCTCGTTACGAGCGTGACACTGCATACAGGAATGACGTTATGCGTAAGCTTGAATTTTCCGATATTGATTTTTAACAATGCCTTACGGACCTGGAACATACGGCTCCAAAGTTGGACGCCCTGCTAAAAAAATGAAAAAGAAAAAGCTGTCCCGTGGTCAACGTATGATCGCAGGACAAGCTGGTGATAAGCTAAAGATTGAATCTGCAGACTTTGCAAAGCTTCGTCGTCGTAAAGGTATGGCCTAATGGCACACAAAGGTAAAGGTTCTTGCGGAGGCAAGAAAAGTGGCAAAGGCTACAAAAAGTAGTACCCGCTCAGTCAGTCTTAAGATCGGTACACACAAATCACGGTCTGGGGGCTTGACTGCTGCCGGTCGTCGTAAATACAATCGAGCTACAGGGTCTAACCTAAAGGCACCTCAGCCTGGTGGTGGCCCTCGCAAGCGGTCCTTCTGCGCCCGCATGTCTGGTAACAAAGGACCAATGAAAGATAGTAAGGGTCGTCCTACACGGAAGGCTCTTGCATTACGCAAATGGAAATGCTGATGAAAAAACACAAGGTTGACCAAAAAGCCTTTGGTAGTAACTTCGTTTCACAGTCCTTTGACATTGGCCCCGGCCACCAAGGTGCAAAAAAGAAACAAAAGATCTACAACAAAGGTAAAAGCACAGACAACCCTAACGAGAAAGATACATTTCTCAAGCGGACTGGTCCACAACTACCTCTTGCTAAAAAGAAATCTAAAAAAACCTATGGCTAAACCTGGATTATACGCTAACATCCACGCAAAACGTAAGCGTATCGCTGCTGGCAGTGGCGAGAAGATGCGTAAGGCTGGAGCAAAAGGTGCACCAACTGCAGCAAACTTCAGGCGTTCTGCCAAGACTGCAAAAAAGAAGTAGACTTCAGCCGTACGTTCATCCTTCGGGACGCAGGCATCTTACTCATGGAACGGGGAGTAAGGTTTTTGGAGTCTATTATGTCTGAAATCGAACTGCGCCAACGTGTACGCGAACAGCAAGCCGAACAAAAAAAAATTGTCTTGAGGTATCGCGGCGTTGCCTATATTGTTAAGCGTAATGTCGCATCAAAGTGACAAACTGAAAGCCTCTATCACCAGGCTCACGCCTGAAACGGAGGCTAAAAAACTGAATAAAAAAAAAGAGGTACAGGATAAACCTGACCCCTCTGCTCTCTCGAATTAATACTATTTGGACTTTCCACAATTGTAAAACCCGAGGGGACGGTTTTTGGAGTGGGTGACCGGAAAGCATCCACGCCTACTTTTTATTATGCAAAACTATGGATAAAAAAAAGAAAGCCAGTAAAGACTACCATAACAAAATGACACAAAAACTTGCAGGAATTCTTGCTGGTTTTTCTAGCGGTTATGGTGTCAACAAAAGTAATACTGGTATGATGCGAGATGTAAAAAACATCGAGCGTTATAAATAGTATACAGCTTGGGAGGCACCTCAAAGTCGGACCTCCCTTGCATTGGCTTTTGGCCCGTACGCGGATACCCATTAGCCGTCTAGACGGTGGGATAGACCACAAAAAATTTTCTCAAAGCTTTGGGAGTTGGTTAATACTATTTACTCCTTACAATGGCACATCAAAGTTCTACACTGACCACGAGTCTATCTCGTCCTGGTCAGTCTAACTCTGCGGGAGATGCCCGCGCTCTCTACTTGAAACTGTTTAGTGGAGAAATGTTCAAAGGCTTCCAGTACAATGCTATCGCTCGTGACTTGATCATGAAGCGTACTCTGAAGAACGGCAAGTCTCTTCAGTTTATCTATACTGGTCGCACCACGGCTGAGTACCATACCCCCGGAAACGCAATCCTCGGTAACTCCGACGGTGCACCTCCGGTGGCTGAGAAGACCATCACAGTTGATGATCTGCTCATCTCCAGTGCATTCTTATATGACCTGGATGAGACTCTGGCCCACTACGATCTGCGTTCTGAAATTTCACGCAAGATCGGTTATGCACTTGCACAAAAGTATGATCGTCTGATCTTCCGCGCTATCACTCGTGGTGCACGTGCTGCTTCCCCTATCACTAAGTCTAACTTCGTTGAGCCGGGTGGCACCCAAATCCGTGTTGGCGCTACTGCCAATGCATCTGATGCTTATAACGCACAGAACTTGACAACCGCTTTCTTCGACGCTGCTGCAGCTCTCGATGAGAAAGGTGTCAGCCAAGAAGGTCGTGTAGGTATTCTGAACCCACGTCAATACTATGCACTGATTCAGGAAGTTGGCAACAACGGACTGATCAACCGTGACGAGCAAGGCGATGGCCTGCAGTCCGGTCAGGGCATTGTGGAGATTGCTGGTATCAAGATCTACAAGTCCATGAACATTCCGTTCTTCAGCCAGTATGGCACCAAGTACGGAACTGGTTCTGCTACTAACCCTGGCACCACTTCCCCTGGCAACACTGGCTCCTTTGTCAGCGAAGCTGTGGAAGATGCTGCTGCTGATGTCACTGGCATCAACAACGAGTACGGTGAAGAAACCGAATTCGCAAACTCCTGTGGTTTGGTCTTCCAGCGCGAAGCTGCTGGTTGTGTCGAAGCCATTGGTCCCCAGGTGCAAGTCACCTCGGGTGACGTTTCCGTGGTCTACCAAGGTGACGTGATCCTAGGTCGTCTCGCCATGGGTGCAGACTACCTGAACCCTGCCTGTGCAGTGGAACTGTTTGCTGGTACCGCTACCAAGCCTGCCGCATTCTAATTTATCAACCTACAGGGATCCTTCGGGGTCCCTTTTTTTTTATTTATATGGCTTTTCCTACCACTAACTCGCAGCAAGAACTTCCCGCTGTGAATCAAATTCTGCAGTCATGTGGTCAAGCGCCTGTGACTACCCTAGATCAAACCAACCCGGACGTTGCGATTGCCTATCAGACTTTGCTAGAAGTCTCTCGGGAAGTACAGGCGGAGGGATGGACATTCAACAAAGAAAATCATTACAAGATGGCTAGGAACACGGACAATGAAATCCTGATTCCTAATAACATCTTACAGATCGACGCCACAAACAATGCAGAAAACGTTGAGCTAGATGTGATTCGTCGTAACGGAAAACTTTACGACAAAGCTCATCACAAGTTTACTTTTGACAACGACATTGAAGTGGACATCGTGTGGTTATTTGATTGGGTTGACTTACCAAAGCCAATTGCTGACTTTATTACTGCACGTGCTGCTACTACCACGTCGTCCAGGATTGTAGGCGACAACAATCTTTATCAAATCTTGCAACAGAAAGAAGCATTTACCAGGGCTATGGCTATGGAGTATGAATGCAATCAAGGTGATTATACATTCTTTGGTCACGCTGGAAACACAAATCAGTACATCAGTTATCAACCTTACAAAGCCCTAATTAGATAAATGCCTGCAGTTACTCAACGGATTGGAAGCTACCTTGGTGGTGTTTCCCAACAATCAGACAACAAAAAACTTCCAGGTCAAGTCCGTGAGTGCTACAACGGCTTTCCTGATGCTACCTATGGTTTAACGAAGAGACCTGGCTTTGAACATATTGTCAATCTAGGTACAGGTTCTACTTACGATGATGGTAAGTGGTTTTACATTAGACGTGACGATGCTGAAGAGTACATTGGTGTTATCAAAGGTACTGACATTGACATCTGGAATGCAGTATCTGGTGTTGCAGCAACTGTCTCTTTTACAGATGGTACTGGTTATCTGAGTGGTACAAAGGATGACTACAAGATCATCACTATCCAAGACACCAGTATCATTGTTAATGGTAGTAAGACTGTAGCTGCTGACACAGCCGTCACAGATTCTAACTATAACTCTGATAGGTCAGCTTCTATTGTTCTTAAAACTGTTGTAGCTAGTGAGACGTACACTGTAGATATTACAATTGGTGGTTCTAAACAAACTGCCACGTTTACAACCTCCTCTTCATCTTCTGCAGATGACATTCTTGATGACCTCAAGACTGACATTGAAGCCATGACTGGTTCGCACGCAAACATCACAGTAACAAAACTTGCTAACGAACTGGAGCTACAACACACTGCAGACATGGATGTTCATGCAGAAGGTGGTATAGACAACCTTGCTTTGGTTGCACTTAAAGAGGTTGCAGTCAGCACATCTGATCTACCTGTTCAGTCACGGCACGGTCGTCTGTTCCAAATCAAACTAACTGCAGGTAACGACTCTGACTTTTGGGTCAAGTTTGTTGCTAACGATGGTACGAGTGGTGAAGGTTTTTACGAAGAGACTATTGACCCTACAGTTTCTGTGGGTCTTGACAACTCAACAATGCCGCACGAACTTGTCAACACTGCTCTAAACACGTTCATTTTCAGGCAGATTGACTATACTGATAGGTTAGTTGGGGACCTGACAACAAACTCAAACCCTAGTTTTGTTGGCAGCAAGATTGCTAGTGCATTCTTTAACAACAACCGCCTTGGATTCATAAGTGATGATAATGTAATTCTTAGTAGATCCGGTGATTTCTATAACTTTTTCTTTTCTACCGCACAGACTATCGTTGACAGCGACCCTGTAGATATTAGCTGTTCCTCTGTCAGACCTACTTCCCTACACTCCGTTCTGCCTACTGCACAGGGTGTTGTGCTGTTCTCTGAAAATCAGCAGTTCATTATGTTCTCTGATACCGGTGTGCTTACACCATCATTGACGACGATTCGTACGTTGTCTAATTATCAGATGGACAAGAACATAGAACCTGTAGAGGTCGGTACAAACATTTGTTTTGTCAGTAAGACTCCTGGTTATTCTAGGGTCTTTAGTATGGTAACGAGGGGTCAACAAGAAAACCCCCAGGTGCTAGACATCTCACGTGTTGTCAAAGAATGGATCAGTCCTGACATTGACTCCATGATTGCTAGTCCACAGAACTCTATGATTGCTGCTAGCGGTCAGAGTCTCAACGAAGTATTTATCTATCGTTACTACAACGATGGTGAAAAGAATCTGATGGAAGCATGGGTCAGTTGGTTGATGCCTGGTAACGTACAGTTCCTGGCTACTAACTCTGACGAAATGTATGCTGTCACAAAGCAGGCTAGTCAGATTACCCTAGTTAAAGCAGCCCTTAGTCAAAGCCCTGAGCAGGCAATCATTGTCAACAACAAAGGTGAGAAGGTTAATCCTTGTGTTGACCTTTACAAAAACATTGCGTCTAGTGCTGTTGTCTTTGACGCTACGAACAGGCGAACTAAGTGCTACATTCCGTACAACGATGTATCTGGTCTGACACCTATCATTGTTATTAAAGGTAATACCAGTACAGGAGACTTTGTTGAATCTGGTTTTACCATTACACCTGAACGTGGGTCTGATACTAATGGTCCTAATTCTCCTGCTACAGAAAGCTTCTTTATAATCCCCAGCAAAAATTTGACAGCATCTGGTGAAGGTGCATTGAACGTTGCTGGTGATGTCATTGTTGGTTATAAATATAACTTCGATGTAGAGCTACCACGTACATACTTCCGTCCTGAAGCTAACCAAACTGACTTTACGGCTAACCTGACTATCTCTCGTATGAAATTTGCTGTAGGCTTGTCAGGTAACATGAGCTTTAAAGTAAAGCAAGTTGGACGTTTACCGTACAGCAGGACCTTTACAGGTGACGGTAGCACTACAACCTTTACCTTTAGCGAGCATGACCTTGAGTTTGAGAATAGATCTGATGTTAAGGTGACTGTCAACGGTGCACCTGAGACTGGATTTAGCTTTACAAACGACACTACAATTGTCTTTACAACTGCTCCAGCAAACAATGCAGAAATTATATTCTTCGTTGAAGAGTGGTTTGATGTTCAACCTGTGATCGAAGCAAATACATACCTTGCTAATGACGTGCCTTTAGATAATGATACCGTATTTACCTTACCTATCCACCAGCGTACTGAAAACTTTAGCCTTAAATTGTTCAACAACTCACCATTTCCTATTGCCGTTAACTCGATGATGTGGGAAGGTAACTATACTCCACGTTATTACAAGAGGATTTCATGAATAACCCGTATGAATTTAATCCTAAAGGTAGTTTACTCGACGATCAGTTAGCTGTATCTGGTGTCGAAAATGATATCTTTGGTTTTATTGCTGATGTGTTTACTGGCGGTGCCTACACCCGTAACAAACAAAATCAAAAGATTGCGGCCGAAAACAACCGTGCACAAGCTGAAGCGTATCAGTTTGAAGGAAAAGAACTGCAGAGGGCCTACGAATTTGAAAAAGAAGGTCTTAAGATTGCTACAAAAAATAATGAAAATAATCTTTCGTTTCAAGAAAACGAACGTAAGCAGTCTTGGAATTACGGAATGGCAATCCGTGATTACGAACACAGCCGAGAACTTCTAGAGTACGATCAAAGTAAAGCACAGTTTACACAGCAGACAGGGTTTAATGAAGTTGCAGAAGGTTTTGCCACCTTACAACAAGATCGTTATTTAATGGAGCAACAGATTGAACTTGCTCTAGATAAAAAAGAAAACTATCTTGACTATGTAGCAAGTGTACATGGTCTAGGTCTACAAAAACGTAAGACACGTCTTGAGTCTGCCTCACAGCAACGTGAACTGTCACTGTCTGAAATGAAAGCCAAAGGTGCACAACAGGCACGTGGTCAAGTTGGACGTAGCAATATCAAGGCTTTACAAGCAATCACTGCTGAATATGATGCAAAGGAACGTGACTTGATTGATGCATTGATGATTGATACGGCAAAGATTGATCTTGACACTGTACAACTACAGCAACAGCTTAACATTGACAACTTTGCAATTGAGATGACAAAGAACAATTTGTTTGCTGCAGATCGCTTTACACGTAAACAAATTCAAATGCAACGCTTGCAAGCTGACATTGACGCTGAAGCAAACCTGTTTCTCAAACCTACGCTTGCACCTCCACTACCTGCACCGCTGGCACTGCCACGACCTGAGTTCCAAGAAATCTACGAACCTGCACAAGGTCCTATTGGCGCTAAGTTTATTGCACCTAGGGAAAGTCTTGCTAGTGCGTTTGTTAGTACAACCTTTAGTTATGCTGCTCCGTTTATTAATACTGGCCGAGGCAGTGGAGGCTAACTATTTCTTATGACACAATACAAATCTTACGCAAAAGAGGGGACTTTTAGTCAGTTTCAAATTGCAATCCCTGATCAAACAAAAAAGATTAGACGACAAACACAAACTAATCTAGCAAACCTAGAGAATGCTGAGAAGTTTAGACGTGATAGTGCAGCTATCTACCTTGAAGCACAGAAGTTTGTACAAGGTCAAGAGGAGCTGAATCGTCAGACTAACTTTGATCTAGAAAACAAAGAACGTGATTCTTATAGGAAAGCACTGCAACGTGACTACAACACAAGAATTGCAAACCTAGAAGGTGAATCACAAGCTCAAGAGCGTCAGTTCCAACAGATTTCTGCATTCTCTAAAACTGCTGTAGAAGTCTTTGGCAGGATCCAAGAAGATCGTGAAAAGAAAAAGCGTCTTGCTGCAATGGATGTCTTTGCACGAACAGGTGCAACGATGAAGGATATGCTTGCATTCCAAAAGCTTGACGATAAGCTGACACGTGAAGAGTTTGCTGCACAAGATGCTGTGCAGAAAATGGTTGGACCTAACGGTAACCCTGATCTTGTCGATGGTTTCTTCCAAATCTATCGTAACAGAAACACAAAACGTTGGATCGGACATAAGCAGCTTCTACAAAACACAACAAACAAATACCCTGAGTTTGTCAACCAAATTGTTTTTGAAGCTCAACAACAAGGTCCTATTGAGGACATCGATGCTCTGCTTAGTTCTGCACGTCGCAGGTTTTTAGAGGTCAACTTTATTGATGATCGCGTCCGTCCAGAAGTTTTACAAGGTGCTGGTGTATTTACGGCACTGAGTCAAACTAACTCAGCATTTAAGAATCAACTGCTGCAAGACAAAAGGACTCGACAAGCTGCAGAGTTAAAGTCTGATCGTATGACTACGTTTGCTGACGTACGTTTTAGAGAAGGTCTTGTCGGTCTTTTACGTGCCAATTCAGAAAACCCTTCATTTGAAAAGCGTTCGCACTTTGCAGAGTTTGTTGTAGCAGACTTGACTAATCCCAGTCAAAATGGATTAACTGCTGAGCAAGCAGAAACGATGATTAACATGCCTGGGGGTGGTCCTAACGGGCAATCATTTGCTCAAGCTTTTGACGGCTCACCAGAATTAAATCGTATTAACGCTGGTATTGACGCCCGTAGAAAACTTGATGCAGAAGCTGTCAGAGCTGAAGAACAACGCCTGTCTAACGAAAGAAATTCCTTTGTTATTGATAGAGCAAATGAATTAGGTCTTGATGAAGATGGTTTTACCTTAAGTGATGCTAGGCAAATCGAAGATGAGTTTGTTGCTAAATATCCTCTTCAGACTAACACTAATTTAGAGAGACTAAGAAATATTACTAATGAAGGTAAGATGGCTGCTCAAACTAAAAGGTATCAAGACATGATGGCTAGCAAAGGTCTTTTTACTATGGAGATGGCAAATAATGGTGTTTATATCAATGGTAATGACCGTACGCTTGCAGAAAACCTTGCGACAGCACAAGAACGTCTACGCAAAGATCCTACTACCCAAAGTCATCTTACTGAAATTGAAGATGTAGTTCTCGAACCACGTGAGGTGCAAGTTGCATATTCTGCTAAAACAAACACCTACAACATCCAACGTGCTCAAGATAGGTTCAAAGCCGCTTATCGAGAGAGGCTAGAAAGGTACAGCACTACTATGACGCTGGGTGATGCTCAAGAAAAAGCACTTTTACAAACTCTTGCTGAAATACAAAAGGCACAAACTAAGATTAAACTGGGCAGGTATGCAGGTTTCGACAGAGAAGTAGGGGATTACGATGCAAATATTGATAAGCAAGTAGAGCAAAAATTACTTAAAGTTGATAAAATTATCGGCCAACAAGGTCCTCTTAATTATGAAAGATTGGCTTCTGAAATGGATCAAGAACAAATCACTCAGTATGTAAATACTGCTCTTACGCCTGGATCACGTGTTCCTGAGATTGTACGCTATGTTGGTGAAAGAACTGGACAAACACCTTTCCAAGTCTTAGGTGGACTAGTACCATACATTGGTGATGGCAGTCTGCAACTTAAAACAGACAATCTTACAAAAGGACAAATCGTACAACTTGCTGGTTGGAACCCACCACAATTCAAGCGTCTTGCAAACACATATAGATCACCACAACGCACTGGACGGTCTAACGTTGCAAGGCAGATGTCAGGTAACACAGCACCGATTCGTTTTGGCGTTGTCCAGTATGTCAGTGGTGACCCTGCAATTAAAGGTAAGTCCAATGGCCGCATTGTCTATGATGCTGTAGGTCATGGAGGTATAAATTACCATAACCATTATGAGTTTGAAACACAAGCTGATGCCTTTGAGGCAAAGCGGCTTTTTGAATCTCATGGTTACCGTGTAACTTCAGACTGGAGACCTAACGATACTGACAGTGCACATTCCTATGGCGTTGCTATCGACGTAGCACCTCCACTAGACCTTCCATATACACCCGAAGCTGAAGCGGCATGGTCTGCTGCTGCAAACCGACTAATCGGATTCGACCCTAATGAATGAATTTGAAAAGGGGTTGTTTTCAGGTACGCCTGATATTGACGATAAACTACGCGAAGAAGCTAGACAAAGCGCAGAAGCTCGTCAGCAACGCATAGATCTTATTGAGCAACAACAACAACCTACTGAACAAAAACCACAGGCTCCAACACCGCAAGCTACGGCTCCTGCGACAGAAGAGCCTATCTCACAACCCGAACCACAACAACCACAACAAACTGAAGAACAACCACAACAACAAGAAGACAACAGCTTTTATGGATTGACACCTGGGTTTCAAGAAGATGACATTGATCCTTCTGCTGGACAAGTCACTGCAGAGGCAATACTTGCACCGTTTACTGGTCCTGTAGATGCAGTTGTTGATCTATTTAACCTTGTACCTGGTGTAGATCTACCTAAGATTCCTAAGTTTGAAAACGAAGTTACACAAACTGTACGAGAACTTTCATCTATTGTTCTTCCTACAATAGGTCTCACAGCGACTGGAGTAGGTGCTCTTGGTGCTGCTGCAAAAGTATCGAAGGCTAAGTTCTTACTTGACCCTATGGTGTCACGTATTGGCAACATTGCATTCAGTGCTGGTACAGGTGCTTTTGTTGATTACACAGTCGAGATTAACCAAGAAGACGACAACTTGTCTGGTGTGTTGAAGAAGAATTGGCCGTCATGGTATGGCTGGATTCCTGAAGATCTTGCAACACTTGACAGTGATACGCCGGACATGAAGCGTGCTAAGAACGTTACTGAAGGTGTATATCTTGGTGTTGGTACTGACGTGTTGGTAGGTACACTCAGACTCCTTTCAAAAGTACGTGGCCTTCGTTCTCAGTACATCCCACAAAGCGAAAAGGCTAAGAAGGTTACAGATACCCTTAACCTTGACGTTGATCCTGAAGAGGCAGTCAACCTATCAGCAGGAGCACGTTCAGATGCAATGGACGAGCTTGGCAAGTATAACTTTGATAGGTCTGTTGAGCTGAAGGGTAGCGCTGAAGAAGCACTCAAAGAACCTATTGTTGGTGTTCATGACCTGTTCGATCCAACAGAAATGGGCATTCGTAGTGCTGATGGTGACATCAACCTGGCTGCTATCGACTCCTACCGTATCAACAACAACGTTGGCAGCATCAACGGACGTGTAGGTAGTGTAGGTACAGACTCGTTTATCAAAAACGGACTGGACTTAAGTAAAGACCATAACATCATCTTCAAAGGTCTTGGTGAACAACTTAAAGATGTAGAGATTGACGTCAGGCTACCTGATGGTACCTACATCACTGCAAAACAAATTGCAGAAAATGGTGAAGAGATGGCCTCTAAATACTACATGATGCCTACTGACGTCATGAAACAGATGTTTGTCAAGGACATCCAAGAGAGTGGTCTTGTATTCAAGGAAGCAGGTGTAGAAACACTTAGTTCAGAAGGTATGGAAGCAGCTCGTCTGTTGACTAAAAAGTACCTGAATGACATGCTGTCTATGGACCAAGCCAAAGCTGAGGCATATCTTGCTACTTCTGTGGCTGGTCAAATCTCAGATACAGCACAGGGTGCACGTCTTGTAGAAGGTACTGCAGGCATTGAGCGTGCAACAGAACAAGTTATTGATCGCCTTGAATTTTTAATGGGTATGCGTGGCCGTGCAGCCTATGTACGTGGTCGTGCCTTGAACCTTACAAACATGTGGAACCGTCTTACAATGACGG
>Ga0181394_1000781_pt1 | contig 13894 bp, 16 predicted proteins | sample 17SPOviralmetaG_FD_130123 | JGI IMG/M metagenome (GOLD analysis project Ga0181394, IMG submission 130123) | Marine viral communities from the oligotrophic San Pedro Time Series (SPOT) site, San Pedro Channel, CA, USA - 17 SPOT_SRF_2010-11-23 | ecosystem: Environmental > Aquatic > Marine > Strait...
ACTCCGGCGGAAACATGCAGCGGCTCATGTGAATATTGTTGCCTGTATATCAAGCCCTCCTTACTATAGAGGTATGGATCATTTATACGAATATGTTAAAGAGTGTATCAGCTACACCAGAACCTTTCCGGACTGTCAGGACAAGACAGACGACGAGCTGTTTGATGTGGTGATGGAGAATGTGGTGTCATCAGTAGAGCATTTCTCATTAGCCAACTACAAAATGGCTCAAGCCAGGGAGCGAGGTGAATCTGATGAAAATTAAGATCAGACGACCAATCGTGTTCACCAGGAGCCGACCTCACAAGCGACGTGACAAGTTGTTGCCGCGGCAGCAGAAGCACAAGATGAGTTGCCTGTTCGATCACTAGCCACTACTATTGTATTATGGATAGATTAAAAGAATTGATAGAACACATGATGAATCAGATGAGAGCCGATCTCAAGAGAAGCGGCGATTACGACAGTTACGGTGAGGAGGGCATCAGAATTGCTGTTTATGAGGATTTGAATGACAGCCTCAAGCATCAATTCTCAGACATACTTTACAAATGATGTTGCCGGTCTGGATCTGATCCTTTACAATTGAGGTATGGACAAAACAAAACAAAATGAAACAACCACAATAAAATTCGAATTGACATTCACTTACGGACCAGCTGAACAAGACGAATTCGGATCCATCGAGTCATTCACTCAAGAGATGATCGATCAGAACAGTTCTGATTTCAACGATCCTGACATGTGGGAGACCGAATGATCAACAGTTGCCGGTCCGGCGAGAACAGCTTATAATCAACACATGAACGACGAAAACATCTGGGAACAACTCGAAACGCACATGCATGACAATCTGGGAACTTACGGTCTCAAGATGATGGATGCATTTTTAACACTGAAAGAACAGGCGGAAGACTGCGGCATGTGCCCACCGGACACTGCTGAACGTCAGACACGATTCGAACAACAACACGGCTAGTTGCCTGTTCCTCAACAACACACTACAATACACATATGTTCACAATATTAAACAACACCACACCAGTCGTCGACTGCGACGATCTACAAACCGCGGTACGATTCGTACAATCATTAGAGAGCGGACTGGATCGCCACGCGAGTCACTCACCATACACCATCGTGCGCACGGACACGGTCATCGCGAATCATGACAGACCACACGTGGGCGCCTCCGATTTTCAACCATCATGCTAACCACCACACCCTCATGTTCAATCTCAACGATCTTGTCACTCTTGTGTTGCTCACCCCTGTTGCTCTGGTACCGATTGGTCTGTTCGTGGATCTGTGGTGTTCACGACACGATGCTGAACGCATGTTTGATTCTGTTCACCCGGACGAATAAGTATCTGTTCATGAACCAAAGAACACCAGCACAGCAACTGCGACACGACACACAGGTGCGACACAACCGAGCACGCGCGTTACGAGTCAGAATCGAACACGCCACACGAGCATGCGAGCAATGGCCAAGCACCAGGCAAGAGACACAACTGTTTCGAATGACACGAGAGCTGGAGAGGCTTGACAGTTGCCAGTCCATGCCAGATCGCTTATAATTGAATCATCACCTCAATCAACAACACTCAAAAATATATGAAAAACACAACACCCATTCTGATCACAACAGGCGCACGCGTGAAACTGAGCCGGCAGCTTGATCAAGCCTGCATGAGAGAAGCTCGCACCCCGGAACAATATTATCGCAGCAAACTTGAATTGAGTCGATTCACTGCAGCACAATTGGAACAGCTGTTTCACAAGCATCCAGGATTGCGTGACGAGTTGCCTGTCACGTGTGAATAGCTTATAATCATAACATCACAACAATCAACAACACTCAACAAAATATGAAACGTACAAAACACTTCTACTCTCTACTCAACAACGCCGGTGATTCAGTTCAGATCGACTTGAACAATTACAATGTGATCTGCAACGACACTGGTGAACGCAAAAGATTCTATCACAAATACCTCGCTGGTCTGATCAAGCGCAAATATGACAACAACATCGATCTGTTCCGCACCAGCTACCGCAGTCGTCAGCCAGTGGATCAAGCCACCAAACAAGCTCGCAAGATCCAAGCACGCATCGATCGCCTCACCACACAATTGAATCAGGCACGTGAGGATCAGCTCGCCATTCAAGCCACCGCCACACCAGTCGAGTAGCAGTGGGCTTCTACATTCGAGACACGCATGATGAAGAACGTGACGATCTGTACTCGTACATCAAGCAACACTACCCCAAGATGGACGATCAAGCCATCGACAGCAGCCTCAACAAGCTCACCAGCATGTTCGATCTGGACATGAAGGAATTGATCAACATGCTGTTCGAAGAGCGAGAGCAGCTCGAGCCTGACACCGACTCAGATGACACCCCCGCTCTCTGAGCAGGTGGGGCTCTAGACACCCCAGGTGTGCGAAAAAGTGATATAGTGAAACAGGCAACAAAAACCATGGGGCCCATGCAAAAATTTTTTTTGATATTTTTTAAAAAAGCACCATAAGGTTCCTAAGGTCGGTGACTCGTGACATTTCTTGCCGTTGACTGAATAAATACTAGTACACATGAAAAGACTCAACAAAGACACATATGAAAAATTGTGGGATGCCTGTAACAAACATTGGGATCAACAATTATTAGAATCAGAACAATTCGATCCACAGCATGAGAATCAAGTGGCATTCGCGCATGAGGTGGCAGAGGTGCATCATGACTTTCAAATCATGATACAAGATTGGGAATCGTTGCTGGAGAGATTTCTACATGGTGACGAACCAGAATTGCGCAGGAGACAAGGTGGCGGTGGAGATGACAGTGAGTTGCCAGGTCCAATCACAGAACAAGAGAAGGAACAGGTGAGAAAGATCAAGAGCATGATGGAGAGTGTGTTGAGCGCCTACAATGACAACTCTGACAAAGTGGAAGTTGATCTGGGTCCAGCTTATGGATGATGCAGATCACACTCTCAAGAGTCTGTACAAGGAAGTGCATCTCAAAAACAAGCAGATTGAAGAGTTACAAGTGTTGATTGACACTCTACAGACCAATCTACGCAGCGCGGTCAGCTTGATAGACACATCCAAGAGATCTCAAATCACCAATGTGCAGAGTTACAAATGGTGTGCCAACTGGAGACCAGGACAATGAACGTGTACAGAGTGTGGCATGACACACGCGACAACAGTGTTATTCGTTTGGGTGACACTGAATCTAATGTCAGACAGCAATACCTGAACGAACACCCTGAGATCGTGTGCTCCCAAGTTTCTGTATTGTTAGAAGCGTTAGGTGAGCCTTGCGGATGTGATGGCTGCAGTTGCGCCACTCAGCAACCGTGTTGTGACGACACTGCTTGCGATTGTTCTGAATAACCGCTAGACAACGGGGTCGGGAACGGGGTCGGAGCCGGCATGTCGGCCGGCGGATCGGAGCAGGTGGGGCGGCCGGCGGATCACTCGCAACTGGTGCTTAACTCGCCGTTCTCAATTTGCAGCGTGACTCGCTTGCACGTGGTGTGCTGCAAGTAGGTGTCCGCTATATGATTGACCAGTGTCTTGTGTATGTACCGCTTGACCGGTCTGGCGCCGTACTTCTCCTCGTAACTCTCGTCCACTATCCAGTCTATAACCTCTGGTTCCACGTGCAGAGCCACGCCTAGCTTCTTTTTTATTGATCGTTTGATATGTTGTATCTCCAGCTTGGCAATACGTGAGAGAACGTCTGGCTTGAGCGGCTGGAATATCACGATGTCGTCTATACGATTCAGAAGTTCTGGTGCCAGATGTTTGCTCAGCTCTTTTTTGATCTTGTCCTCTTGCTCCACTTGTTGATCCACGTTGAATGTTCCGAATCCTACTGTGTTGTTGTGTTGTATGGCCGCGCTGCCGATGTTGCTGGTCATGATTATGTACGTGTTGCTGAAGTCCACCTTGCGGCCTTTGCTGTCCTTGCAATAACCTTCTTCGAATATTTGTAAGAATATCTGCAAGATGCTAGGATGAGCCTTTTCCATCTCGTCAAACAGCACCACACTGTATGGATTCTCACGCACTCTGTTTGTGAAGCTGTCGCTGTTGTCGTTGTCATAACCCACGTATCCAGGAGGACTACCAATCATCTTGCTGATGCTGTGTTCTTCCATCATCTCACTCATGTTGACCTGTATCATGTTGTCCTGTGTGCCAAACAACTGTTCGTTGAGAATCCTCGCTGAGTGAGTTTTACCCACACCAGTCGGACCCAAGAACAAGAACACACCCACCGGGCGATTGGCGGAGTTGAGGCCCAGTCTGGCACGTTTGACAGTCTGGCACATGCTGTGCACCGCATCATCTTGACCCACCACCACTCGTTTGACCACTCGTTCCAGATCCACAAGCTTGTGAGCTTCATCTTGTTCCAGAGAAGTCACTGGTATCTTGGTGATCGAGCTGAAATACTCACACACGATCGGCTTGTCCACACGTACCATCTTCTTCTCCACCTTCATCCACGCGTTGATTGCCAGGTTGAGCTCTTGATTGATGGCTTTTTCTTCCTGTTCTACTAACGCCATCAAGGCGGTGTCTTTGTTGTGCATGGCACTCTCTTTACGACTCACCACATCCAGCATGGCTTTCTCCATCTCCGGGTTGATGAAGAAGAAATCTTTGAACAGTTTGTACCTCTCTCTCGCACCTAGTTCGTCCATCACATCCAAAGCTTTGTCCGGGAATCTTTTCTCCGGTTGATAACGGTGACACAACGCTATTATCTCCTTGACAGCTTGTTTGTTATATTTAACTCGATGGTGAGTCTCGTATGACTCCTTGACACCTAACAGAATAGCGAGTGTGTCATCATGTGTAGGTTCATCCACGTTAATTTTCTGAAATCGTCTGTTGAAAGCTCCTTCTGGTTGTATGGTTTCAATGTATTTGTTTGTGGTTGTTATGCCGATACAACTGATCTCACCTCTAGCAAGCTCTGGCTTGATGATGTTGCTCATGTCCATTGAGTTGCTAGCCGCACCAGCACCCATAACATTGTGTATCTCATCAATGAATAATATACATTCTGGACTCATCTTGAGCACCTCGATCAACGTTTTCAATCGCTCTTCAAACTGACCTCTATAAATGGTCCCGGCCACCAGGGCATTTATGTCGAGTTGTAGTATTTTTTTATGCAGCAGAGAATCCGGTACATCATTAGTTATGATGCGTTGTGCCAGACCTTCTATAATTGCAGTCTTGCCCACTCCAGGTTCTCCTACAAGCATAGGATTGTTTTTAGTTTTGCGTGTCAACACTTCTATTATACGATCAATCTCTTGCTCTCTACCTATCACCTCTGGTAATTCACTATGCAATGCCTTGTAAGTTAAATTGACAGTGAACTGCTCCAATGGATCTTCTTCATCATCACCAGATTGTTGATTCTGTGGTGCTCCATACATTGTTGGTGGTGGCATGGTTTGAGGTGGTTCACTGCTGGGTTTCATTTTAAATTTACGTGATGGTTCACTATCAACACCTAACATGTCACCAATAACATGTCTAAGACTCTCAGTGTTTATGTTCATCTGTTCAAACAGGTATGTACACATGCCACTCAACTCATCTAATATACCCAGAAACACACACACAGCATTAATATCTTTAGCACCAATCTCTGTAGCGAAATTAGCGGCCATCGTTATCACCCTGTTGGCTCTAGGGCTCAGCGTGACTTCGACCTTCTTGTCATGCTTTCCAGGCGCCATTCTAGTGTCTTTGAGTATGTCTAGACTCATCTTATGAAGATGTTCAGAATCTAGATCAACACTCGATAGCATATCTTGCACACTCTTGCTAGTGCTCAGTAAACTAATGAGTAAATGTTCACTACCTGCGAACTGATGATGTAACGCTTTAGCTAATTGTTTAGCCTTGTCTATCACTTGTTTAGTCTCTTTATTTAAATTCATCTACATATACATTTATCAATAATTTAATGTATTGCCAACAGTTGCATGTTAAGAATTTTAATTTATAATATAATATATGATTCAAGTGTCACATGAAAGTCCGATTTGTATGTTAGACAAATCACATCTGTATAACGATTATGATTACGCGTTGGTTCATCTGTTTGATGATTACCCACAGTATTATGACCATTTTAAAAAAAGCTTACAACAGGACCGTAAGGTTTATCTAGATAATAGTATTTTTGAGTTAGGTAAAAGCTTCAACAGTAGAAAGTATATAGAGTGGATAAACAAACTCAATCCAACATATTATATCGTACCTGACGTTCTAGAGGATGCAACCGGTACTATTAAGCAATTATTTGAATTTAATAATATTTTGGCCGGTGGCGGTGTCGATTCACATCAACCACAAGAGATCGAGGCAGATATGATTAATGATGTTCATGATGAATCCACCTCTGGGTGCAATGATTGTGGAGAGACTCCAGATGTCAGTTTGAACAACTTCAAGCCTAGTAAACAAATAGGAGTAGTTCAAGGTAAAGATTGGGATGAGTTGGTGGAATGTTATCAGGTCATGAGCAAGATGACCGATATGATCGCTATTAGTTTCGATTATAGCTACTACTTGTTCACCGGGAAGGGCGATCCTAAACTTCCAGCAGAAGAACATGTAAATTGGTATGATGTTATATATGGTGGAACTGATTTAAACTTACAAGACGCTGACACATTACATTGTAGTGTGTGTAAAGATAAACTTCACCGGTATTGTACAGGTAGACAGCGCTTCATTCAACATCTAATAGACGAACAAATATGGGATTGGGGTAAACCTCATCACTTGTTAGGTTGTAGTTTAGCCAAAGAGTTTTCTTATTACACTAACAGTCGTACAAGAGTTGATAATATCGTGAGTATAGACACAAGCAACCCGGTGATGGCAGCTATCAAAAGAGTTAAATACGATTTTGAAAGTGGTTTAGATGGTAAACCTAAAGGTTTGTTAGCTGATCTAATCGATTGGTCACCTAGTGATGATGAATTAAACAACTTACTACCTATTCTATACTTCAACACTGACATGTTTAAGAAGATCATTGGAAGATGAAACGTACGTGGATAGCTATGTTTAGTCACACTGGTTCTGAGATTGCTAGTGTGAGCAACAAGATAAACCGATATCCAGATCGAGTTATAACAAATCAAGCCCCTGGTAATATATGTTCAGAGTTGGTTGATAACAACCTGCTGGATATTTTATATTGTGCGAGAACCCCGGATGAGCCAGAATATGAACGTATGTTCTCTAGAGGATCACCAATAATCACTCTACATGGATGGATGAGAGTGATACCAGGTAGAGTTTGTGAGCATAATGAGATTATTAATTTACACCCTGGATTGATAACTAAATATCCAGAGCTAAAGGGCAAAGATCCACAAGTTCGAGCATGGGATTTGCAGCATCCTTATGTTGGTTGTGTGCTACATCGAGCTTCTGCTGAAGTAGATAGCGGAGAAATCATTGATAAAAAATGGAGTTACAATAAATTTAATACATATGATGATATGGAACAACGTCTCAGAGCTAATGCAGAACACCTTTGGATAAAGTATCTGAAGAGAGTATTACAATAAACACATTAACATTAAATAGCTATGGAAAAAACAAGCGACAATAGAAAATTCGCTACAGGTGCACAGAGAGACACAGCTGAAGGAAAGTTACGCATGAGTCTGATACCTCAACAAGAACTCAAACGAGTGATGAGACGATATCTAGACGGTGCAGAGAAATATGGAGAGAACAACTGGATGAGAGGCATGCCATTGAGTGTGTATTATGATTGTGCTCACCGTCATTTAGAAGCTTGGTGGAGAGGTGAAGATGATGAAGATCATGCGGCCGCTGTTGTGTGGAACATGTTGTGTGCCATGTGGACAGAGTCAAACCACAATGATGATGAACATTTAGATGAAGGTTTAAATGATAAGTGGAAATACCCAAAAGATTAATTATTCATAGATTATGAACGGTAAAGGCAGTAAACAAAGACCAACAAACATACAAGTGTATAATGATAACTATTCAAGTATCGATTGGTCTGATAACAAAAATAAAACCTCACCTCCAGTGTTAACCAAAGAACAGATGGCGGAATTGATGAACGAGGTTAGATTAGCAAACAAAAAAAGAGCTGATCCGAAGACCAGCTCTTAAAGGTTTCAAACGTATATATCATTTCAACGTTTGAGGCTTGTCTATATATGTATTACATATATACAGACTGTACACCAGGGGTGAATGACGTGCCAAGATCGTTGATTACAATGACGTGATAGTACAAGTCAGCTCCAAAGATATTATCAACAACACCGTACCTAGTAAGTAACCCAACGCGAGGAGCGAAATCATTCGGTCCAATTGTACGTTGAATCATAACTGGTATGTACGGGCAGTAGATGAGACCTGTGTCATAAAACTCAGGTCCTTTGTATCCAAGGAGAATATACTCTACACGAGAATCGCGTTGGCTTCCGGTTCCTGTTGGATCCTTAAGACCTCCGCCTTCGTATTGAGCTTCTGTTCTTGTGTCACGATAAACATTGAAACGACCTCCAAGATTACCAACTCTCGCGATTCCAACCGGTTGTGTATTTACATTACCTTGAACTTGCATCCACTGAAATTCAGGGAGCATTTCCAAAATAGCACATACACGAGGTGTAGCAACAACAAAGTTAGCTGCTCCACGACGGTTTCGAATAGCGATACGATTGGCTTCCACGATCATTTTAGCATACAAGTCACGATTACGCTCTGCCAACCAACGTCCGTCGGCTGTAGAAGGTGACCATGTACTGTATCCTTTACCGGCTCCAGAGTTAAGAGCTACTTGAACCATTCTCATGAGCATTTCACGGTCGATTTCGGCTTGAATTTCATACGACATAGCGTTTGTCAATTCATTATCGATATCAATTCCGTTCATGTTCTTGAGATCTTGCTCAAGCTCTACACTCCAACGAGCAGCTAACCTACGTGTTCCAGCTTCAACTGAAGTCTTCTCAAACGATACAACCATTTGGGGGATATCACCTGTAAGCTCAAAATCTTTGAGCAGACGAGCGACACCTTTGTCTTGGTCGACCATTTCGAATACACCAGCTTTTCCGCTCAATCCAGTAGACTCTGTACCAGTGAAACGTGAGTCAAGGTAGTTGTAACCAACTTCCTTTTCGTCTGTTCCACCGCCAGCAGTGTTAGGATCAGTACCTTCTCCTGTTGGATTTGGTACTGTCTTACCGTCAACACCTGTTCCAAGTGCGTCGGCTTCGTATTTGTAGCGGAGTGCAAAAGCTAGACCAACAGGGCCACTCATGGGCTGAACACCAACGATTTCGTTAGTAATCAGCTCGGGGAATGTCCGGCGGATCATGGGAATAAGGATCTTGGGAAGACGTGCATCACCTTGCGCGTAGTTGTCGCCAGCGATACCTTGAGCTCCACCAGTTCCTTGATTGAAACCAGCAGAGGGGTAAGCGTTGCCGCCAAGTACACTTCCACCACCAGCTGTATTACTAGCTTCATTCAAGCACCAGGATTCCTGATTCTCGAGAAGAACAGCTGTGGAGTAGCGTGTGTGATCGTCTTCGATTGCGCTAACGTTGTCGGAGCTATAGTCAAGGACCGGGGCCCATTTTTCTAGCAACGCGTCAGCACGGGCTTTGTCAACATATGGTGAAGGGGGTTTAACCTGTTTGTTCATATTTTGATTTCCTTTCGTTTATTCGCACATACTCAGGTATGAATACCTCAATTTAAAATTTTCCTAGTTCAGACATATACCCCATTGGGTCACTGGCTGGACTGGATGTGTTACTCTCGTTAATAACTTTCTCTTTTACAGGTCGGTCCACTTTAGGAGCAGCCTTGACCGCTTGCTTCTTATATGTCTCGACTCGCTCTTCTTCTGTTTTTTCAAACATCTTGAGAGTATATTCAAAATTTTCTTTAATAAATTCAATATCTTTGTCACCTAACACTTTGTTAATATAATTACGCTTTGCTTCAGGTAGACGTTTTGATTTCTCATTTAATATCTTCTCACGCTCAAGAGATACTAACTGCTCATTTAACTGTTGGTTTTGTTCAGCTAGTTGCTGTCTTTGTTCGTTACTTTCTTGTATTTGTTTCTTACCATCAACAATAGCATTTTTAATTGACTCTTTACCTACTGCGAGATCTACACCGAGGAAACGTCTCATTTCAGTCAATGTGTCTATAGCTTTACGATTCTTAACAGCTTCTTGTATATCTTGTGTAGGAACAGCATTCTCTAGATACACATCTAAATAGCTACTTACAGTGTCAATTAAACTACCTTTAAATTCATTAGCTTCTGCTACTAAAGCTTTCTTGTATCGACTGGCGACTAGTTTCAACTTCTCAGCATGGTTCTCATTTACAGCTTTAAGTACCTTGTGTAGTTTAGCTGTATGGTCTGTGTCTATTGCTTCTAACAAGGATTCTAATTTAGTAGCATGTTGTTCGTCCTGCTCGATTAATGCCTTCTCTACATGCAACGATACTTTACTATCTATCTCACCTTCAACACGAGATTGAACTGCAGTCTTGAAAGCTTCTTCGATTGCACCTAAAGTATCTTCCGTTAATAGATCGTTTGTAGCTTTTTGTAAAAGCTCCTTTATGTTTGTTTCACTGTCGGTCATAATTATTATTTATCTTTAAAGATGTCAATGTTTTTGAGTTGCTCAATTTTATTTTTGAGTTTATCATTAATTGTAGTTGTTAAATGTTGATTTGCCGCGGCATAATCTTTATCAACAACTGACTTTACAAACTGCTTTATGGGTCTATCTGTAGGTTTATTTGTTTCTTGAGAACTCATGTTTTACTTAAGTACTTATTGTCTCTCCGCGATTTTCTGGAAAAAAGATACTATCTGTTCTTGGAGATATGTTTCTAAATCTTTTTTAGGTATATCTCTCAAACCTAATTCAAAGTTACTGTACGCCTCTTCATACCCGCCGTGATCTGCTAGTATGTAATTTTTACTTTCTAATATACCATTTACGAATGCAGAAGGACAGCTAGGATCTGCAACCATGTCAACTGCTATGAGCCTCATGTCGCTCACTATATTGACACCACTATCATTCTCTGTAAGTCTACCAACAGCTCGCGTGCTCATACCTAAAGCAGCACCGTCTTGTATTAGGTTAGCAGCTATCCTACCACACGGTGTGCTCAGCACTTTAGATTTGCCTATAAATTGATTTCCTTCTTGTTTTATATCTACAATCATATGACTGGCTCGTTCCAGATCAACTTCAGCTGTGGATGGGTGATTTAACTCACCTAACGCTCTACCAGGCTCTACCATCTCTTTGACATAACGGCCAATTTCACGCTTCATTTCATCTAATGGATATGCTCGGTGATTTTTATTTGTTTTTTCAGCTTCAGCATATACCCCTTGAACAAACAACTCTGGTCCTTGTTTACCATTCTTTTCTTCAACAACATATTCAAGAGCCTCGAATCTTGGTCTATCTACGATTAATTTGTACGACATGTAATTATTTATGTTTTACTCGTTAAAAATCTGTTTATTTGTTGAAGAGTTGATCTTCTGTTAATATCAAGAACTTATAACCATACTTAACACACCATTTTTTAGCGGATTCCCACTTGCTCATATTAACAGCATACATTTTTTGCTCATACAACATTGTTGTCGGTTTCTTGTTACCGTGTTTTACAGGCGGTTTAGTCTGCTTTTTAGGTTTTATTTCAATCAAATATTTAACTATGTCACTACCTTCTTTAATGTGTACTATATTATCTACCATGTATCTGTGTACTTTATTATCCACCGGTGATATATATGGTATCACTACATTCTCACTACACCATTTTACAACTTTTGGATTGTTATCGCACCATCTAAAAAAGTGTAGTTCCCAGCTACTCAAATAGCGTGGGTTCTTATTACCAGCATACTTATGCCTGTGTTTCGGTTTGTATATGCCTTGTCTGTAACTACCTCTCACCCGACAAAGAACTTAGGAGGACCAGCATCTCCAAATCCGGCAGAGTTGTTATATAGTTCCTGCTCTAGTGTGTCTCTTTCAGCTATACCTTCTGAGAGCAATTCAGTATAATTAACCTGTCCACCACCGAATAGACCAGTACCAGCATACTTACCTCTAATTCTACCAAGTGTTATTTTAGTTAATGCTAAAGCATATCTAAAAACAAACTGTTCTTTCAACACATGCACTAACGGCTTCTCTACATAACAACCTATAAGACCGTACCATCCAGCTCGATTTCTACCAGCCGGATTGGGAATTATATGCAAACATTGTGTTCGCTCATTAAATCGATAATGCCACTCTTGCCCTAGCATCTTTTTTCTTATATCCAACCACTCTTTTAAAGCGTACCAACTAACTAGATCAAAACCATATTTTCCCATCGCGTAACTAAAATAAGTTTGTTGTGCTAGAGTTTGTTCTATAGTAAACAAAGTGTTTATGCCTGCTGTACTACCTTCCTCAAGAGCAAACACATCAACAACTTTACGGTGGTTTAATAATAACGAATCATATCCTGCCGGTACTTCAACTACACCTCTATCGGCTTTATCTTGTGTGTTAATAGTAAATGGATTGCTCGGACCGGCAGCATTACCCATCGTGCCTAGACTCATAGCTTCTGTTTCTGAATCTAAATATTCCACCATACCACTCAGCTCTGGAGTGAACGTCATTAGCTTATCCAATCGAATGCCTTTGTCCGATTCATATAATTCACTTTTAAATATTAAATACTCCTCCGTGTAGCCGGCGAACTTAGTAAACAACTCACACGATTGAGCAATATTATCAAATACCTGCTCCGCATGCACCTCTATGTTTATTTGTGGCCAACCTAAGTTATATGCAATACGTCTGCTCAGATCAGATATATTTTTGATCCTATGATTTAAGTTAGTGCTGTAAAAATCTTTAGGATCAGTATCTGGTGAGTTTATATCATGTTGTTCGTAATGACTCATATATATATTTAATTTATGAGTGCAGTTTTAGCGTCATTAGTATATCTTGGTGACGTATCAACTGTTATATCCTTACCCTTAACTAACCAGCTAGCTCCATAATTCTGCATATAATTATATGATGCATCAATTCTGTATGGTTTGCTGTTGTTTTGTATTATTAATACATCAGTGTCTATTTTAAAAACGTTCTGCCTTATAGAACCAGAAGTTCCTACAGGCGGTTGATCAACTATGATACCAGTGTTGGGAGTCGTCAGCATGTTATTCTCTACAGTGTAATCATGTCTAGTTAACATTATAGACTTGTCACAATTGTTTAGTGTGTTGCTATCCAATTTGCAATGCGCTTGTGTGTTGGCAGTTATATGTATACCATTCCCAGTCACCGGTATGGTTATTGTGTTGTTGTACAACTCAGTATGTGAGTGATTGTTGACTGCATGTACACTAACAGCCCAGTCAGTAGCTGTAGAGCATGGATCGATAAACGTGTTACTGTCAAGTAACAGTTCATCAACCACATTAGCGACTACACGTGATTGTTCGAATGTACAGTCTTTAATCTCTGTACTAGATAATACGTTGTTTAATACAAGATTACTACCTGATAAATTTATATTGTCTATAGTGACTGTATTGCTTTCAACTGTTATATCACCACCAGTCACTAAATTACCATCACCTAACAATGATAAACCTTTTGGTGAACCAGCTGTTATGTTGACAGGTGATTCATAATCAACACCTGTTGTCAATTGTAGCTCATCATTATCCTTAGCATTATCAACAGCACCTTGTATGGAACAATGAAATG
>Ga0181394_1000782_pt1 | contig 13876 bp, 25 predicted proteins | sample 17SPOviralmetaG_FD_130123 | JGI IMG/M metagenome (GOLD analysis project Ga0181394, IMG submission 130123) | Marine viral communities from the oligotrophic San Pedro Time Series (SPOT) site, San Pedro Channel, CA, USA - 17 SPOT_SRF_2010-11-23 | ecosystem: Environmental > Aquatic > Marine > Strait...
AGGTTCTTCAACTATTTCAGATTTAGGTAGTAACTCAAATATAGTATCTTCAACGTGCTCATCTAAATCATCGAGATCTAAACCTCTAGTTTGCGATGGTCTAGGAAAGAATGGATTAGTTAATTCTGTATCGTTTGTGATCATGAATCTATTATTGACTAATAATAAATCGTTCACAGTATCAATACCGCGCTTTCTTACTTGTTCTAAAGCAGCTAGTTTTCTTTTTCTCTCTTCCTCTTCTCGATTCCGGGAGCTGTCTTTCTTTCCACGCCACCCTCTTCTCCTCGTTAGCGCTTTCTGCTCTTCAACCATTTTCTCTGTTCTAGCTGCTACTGACTCTCGCGTTTCACCAGGCATAGGCATAGCAGAAACAGTAAACATATTTTGTAAGTAACGATTTTGCAACTTCTGCTTTAATCTATTAGCTCTACGCTTACGTCTTTTCGCTTTAAGCTTTTTGAAAAACCCCATACTTACCTCACTACCTTAAATATCGTATTGCAAGAATAATATTCGCGTTGATTAGTATATTGTCGATGATCAATACGCACATCTATTTTATATAACCGTTCTGGTAATAAACTATTCATCCAGAAGTTGAAGTAATTTCCAGAGCTATCTAAACTAATTTTAGTATATGTAGTATCGAAAGGTATTATAGTTTCATTTGTTGCTACATCAATTATAGAGTAATATGATGATGAAGGTATATACTTAGGTGATGGAGTTGATGCTACTGTACCATACGTCTTCACAGGATATAACTCTCTACCGACTAATCGCACTCTTGCTTTTTCATCTTCTTTGTAATCACTACGTAAATTAGTTGCAAATACACCTATATGGTCTTCTGTCAATGCAGATAGTGATCCTGTTACGAAGGTACTGTCATTCCATCGAACTTCTAAGCGAGGAGAGAATATAGTGTGCGTTTCTTTAGAGAAGTATTTTAAAGATCCATATCTAACACCGTTAGTTTCTTCTGATCCTGTTCTCTGAAGTAATATACCGTTGTTTTGATATGCTAGTGGACCTGTTATCCACGAGCTAGTAATAATATTAGATACATCCATCTCTATATCAAAATCTGTATTAGTAAATGATTGTGTTACAATATACCCTGACTCTGTTACTGTTGTACATCCAGGTGTCTCCCATGCAATTGCATTGGTAGCTCCGTCTCTATACTTCCAGCTTACACCTTCTTGCGTTAATGGAAAGTGCGTTGTTTTACCAATTCCCATATCCCAAGATTGTGATATTGGAGCTACTTCTAATGTATATGAGTAAGGTATTTCCTCTTGAGTTGAGTTAAATATCTTTAGGAAATATTTAGCATCATTACCGTCAGATCCACTTATCTCACCAGATACTATTGATTGTGATACAGCTGTAGTATCAAAATCAATTAATATTCTACTATTTGAAACACCTGGTTGTTTTGATGAAGATACTATCTTAGTGAGTTCTAAAATTTCATCTATACCTGTATTAGTGTTCTCAGAATTTTCGTATATTGTTGCATCTCTCGATGGAAAAATTGAATATATCATACCACATTACCTTAATACGTTACTACACGACCTCTAATATCTTTATCTGGATACTTTATCTCAAATACAGATGGATCTAACGACGGGTATATTATACCTTTATGTGTCGCAGATTTAAATGAATACTTATTACCAGAATAACCATCAGCTTCACTATAATAATTAATAACATCAACATCGATAACAGATTGAACTCCATCAACCTCAGCTAACGCGAGGTATATATCTTTAATAATGATAGGTGTGTTAAACGATATCTTATCAATATTGAATTTATCTTTCAATGCTTGTACACATTTTAATAGTACAGCTTGAGTATTACGGTTAGCTAAAACAGTTATCTCGAAATCTATACCAAAGTTAACGATGTAACCATCTTTAATATTTATAGCATCTGTTAACATTCTATATTGTGATAGGTATGTCTTAATATTTTGCTTTGTCGTTGAGTTAGCGGGTGTGAGATACTTATCTCTATCATATCCAAGTACATACATATTTACAGCGAGTGGATTATTAGTATTTGTAACTTTACCATACTTTTTAATCATCTGCTCATCAGATGCAATATACGCTTTAGTGATATTACCGAATTTACTTGGTAGGGATAAAGCTCTTATAATATAATCCTCTTTAGTAACCATTCGATTTTGTGTACTGAAATTAGCTAATGCATTGTTTTTTACATCTTGTAACGATTCAACACTTGTACCACCTGTAGCAGGTGCAGTGTTAGATACTTGTAATGAGTTCTCAGCTTGAGCTTTCTTATCTGTCTCTAAAGATTTAGTTCCATCAAAGGATATATTTTTAGATTTAACAGTTGTAATACTCTTACTAGGTACGTTAGAATTTAATCCATATCCAATAATGTAATTCACTGTTAATGTCGTGTTATATGGAGATTGTCCATACGTGTTTGTGTATAGGAAGTTAGCAGGATCAAATGACGTGTCTAAGTTATTTACATTTCCTGGTAAAGGAGATCCTACATTCTGTGGATTAGGTACAATCTCTTCATCAGGGTTATCTGATATACCGGAACCAAACTGTAGTTCAATTTTATCATCAGCTGTAACACGTGATATGAATCGACGCGCTGTTTTTTTAAGTTTAAGTATATACGGTGCATCTACAGAATCACTACTTAATGTAGGATCTTGAGCAGCTGAATTAACAGTTTCTGCAAATATTGTATCTTGAGCTAAGTACGGTACTTCGTACCAAAGATTTCCATCACTATCAGTTACAGATTCTATAGCTAAAATACTATCATCATCAACTAGTACTTTCAAGTAAGGTTCAGCTGCACCAACTGTTATAGTTTTCGTTTTTATTTCACCGCTTATAACAGGTACAGTTTTTTTCAATAAAAATTGTTCTGGTAATCCGGTCGATGTATTAATTTGGTATACAGATACATCTGTAGGTGAAGTTGAACTTGAATGTGCAAAATTTACAGGAGTTGTAGTTCTAAACACTATATTATCTGAAGTGCTGAACTGAGCTCCTTTCTCAATAGTAAATGCATAATCATAATCCGGGCTAGAATTTATACCAGTGCCAGCTCTAGGTACTAATTGAAATATATCAACAGTAGTATTTGCAGCTGATGCTAGTTTAGGTTTATATCCGAACGTTTGAGCTATATTATATATATTCTTTTTCTCTTGTGCATGCTCTAGCATAGTCTCTTTCATCGAGTAATCAGTATAGTAGGATAATACATCACCTACATACGATGCCATTTCGATGAACATCATACCAGGTGATGCTTCATTAAAATCATTATACGTTTTAGGGAAATAGTTTTTAGTGAATTCAACAAGATTCTCTCTAAACTCAGAGAAATCTTTATTAATATATTTTATATCTTTTTTAACTTTCGCCATTACTATATCCTAATATTCATTTCTAAGATTTCAATAATATCTAACTCTTTTATTGAATAGCTCACTTTAATGTTAGCAGTACTTTCATTGAATGTAACAAATGTATCCTGTACAGTGATAAATGGCATCCATTCTTTAGCTGCATCTCGAATACTACTTAATGCAGCTGATGAAACATCACCATCAACAGATGGTTCAAATAATAATTCGTATATCGTTGAACCAAATGTAGGATGCATTATTCTCTCACCTTTGTTTGTTAAGATAAGGTTTTTGAAATTTGCATGTATCTGATCTTTTGTGAGATAATTTTGTTTAAATCCTCCAGTACTATTATTCATAGGTATATTGAGACCGATTGCAACATCATTCTCAAAATCTAACGGATTTATCTTTATATCTCTCATATCTTACTTAAAGCGCTTTACTAAATCTGAGTAGTCACGCGTTAATGCTTTCATTACATCTTCTGATACATTATTAGGATTCAATGGTGCACCATTTACATCTTTATCTGGTATAGGTGTACTGTTAATACTTGCACCAGTTTGCATTGCAGCAAACCCTGCTCGAGCATCTGATGCATCAAACGTCTTGAGCGTTTCATATGATGTAGTTTGAACTGTTTCGTTTAAGATATCATTCAAAGCATCATTAGTTGTGAATCGCTGCTGTGCTGCTTTAGCAGGCTTACTACTCTCTACACTATCAGTATAATTAGTAGCAATATTACTCGACGCTTGTTCATTAAGAACTTTACGTACTTGCTTCTGCACTTCTTCTTTTACTAATTTTTTAATTAACTGTGCAAATTGCTTAGTCTTATTCATTATTTCTCCCAGTATACTTCATATAATAAATATACGTAAATAATATTACTGTTTCATATTATCTATATTTTTTTGTATTTGCTCCACTTTACTTTTAATTGTACTCGCTGCTGTTGAGACAGATGTAAAGTTAGATAAATTATTTGGTGGACTTGTCGGTGAACCCGGTGGTGTAGACATTACAGTAATCTGCGAACTATGTCTAGCATGCTTACTTACTTCATCTGCAAGTGTAATGACGTGTTCTGATAACTCTAATACTTGATCTGCTAAGATAGATATATCTAAAGCCCAAGTTGATGTCACTAAACCTATATCATTATTACTAGCTAATACAATACTATCCTCTTTACTATACAGGGTTAATCTATTACTAGTTATTACGATCTGATTATCATCATACTCATCCAGCTCTGTAATACTATCTGGTAGTTTATTGCTGAATTCAATCGGAAGTGTTTGACCGGATGTGAGATATATAGAAGAAAAATCAACTTCGAGATTTTCAATATCAGATACACCATTACGTATAGTTATTATAGGTAAACCTTCATCACCTGTCTCACTCCACGGTGTATTCGTCCGTTCTTGCTTACTCCCAAACCTAATGCTTTGTCCATTTCTACCTTGAAATAGCGTATCACCCTCATATATATTTAATGATCTAAGTGCTGGTCTTGGAGTGAATGTTTTACCTACATGTAATTCATTTGAATCTTTTTTAAATACTCTCTTAAAAGCATTCCCCATATGATTCACGAATCCACTTCTACTAAGCGCAGTTAAGTAATACCATTTATTAGATATACTATCTTGCATAAGTGAAACGCGTTCATTAGGTAGAGGTAGAGATATAAAGTGCGGTGACATTGGAGAAGCGACTTCATTTTTAAATGATCCATCCTCTTTCTTGATAGCAACTATAATATTACCGATACTCTCTGTATACTTATCACTATCACTGCTTAGCGTATTTGATAGTACATCGACAACTGATCCTACAGTTACAGGTATAGTTATATCTGCATCCGTAAGTGATGATTGACTTCTATCTAATATAGATTTAGATTTATACTTGCTTCCGTACCTCGACACTCTCACCTACCTTCTCAACTTCTTCCATGAGTTGACGCTTTTCTTGTTCAGTTAATAATAATCCACTCTCACTACCGCCTACAGTTCTACTTTGTGCTTTCTGAACTATAGCTGCCATTTTAATAAGCGCTTCATCATTCTTAACTGCTATCTCCATATAATCTTTTATTAACGGAACGATAATGATAGCATCACCGATATTCTTAATCATAGGTTTAAGTTCAGTTATAAGAATCTGAATTTGTGTCTCTTTCTTTTTAGAGTTATTGTATATATCTTCTAGTAAGTTTTCGAATGACTTACCTTGAAATATCTCATTTGATTCATCGCTCATATTTACTCCTTATATATAAATATACAAATAAAAAAAAGCGCTATAAAAGCGCTTTTCCTTTATTGTAATTCAAAAACTACTTCTTCGTAAAGAATGATGCTAGTAATACTAGTACCACTAGTCCAACGAATCCACTATTACCTAATTGTGTAATAAAGGTTGTCAAATTAGCTGCTACATCCATTCCGAATACAGCACCACCAGTTAAGATTGTCCAAAGAACTAGTACTGGAATAGCTGCTAAAAATAATGCTGTTAAACCTGTAAAAAATCCTGAGACTTGCTTAATTACTGAATCCATAATTATCTCCTTTTATTTAATTATTAATGGCATTATTGCCGAGAAGTAAATCGTGCACTATCTACCTCTATATAGAGAGTATAGTCGACTATACTCTTCCTTCAATATATTAACAACTCGCGTTATGTATTGGGTCTTAACATCGACCATCTCGCGAACCATAATATATAAAGCTTTTTTATTATACGTTTCTATATTCTCACAATTTGTAAAAATCTCTAATATTGCATACGCAATAGGTACATCACGCTTATATTTTATAATTGTATCAATATTATCTGTACAGTGATTTATAAATAGGTGGAAGAAATCTCTTGTCTCTGATAGCTTTTCATCACGAACAACTTCATTAACAACGCTTCGATTGGTATCAATCTCTAGTACAGGAGCTTTCGCTTTCTTCATATTGTAATGCTTGTAGTTGTTTTGAATCAAATAATTCTTAGCAACAATACTAAAATATGAGAATGCTTTACCCTTACCTTGAGTATACTTAGGTAGCTTCTCTAATATAAATGCAATTACTTCATACTGTACATCAACAGTAGGAGCATCAAAATGATAGAATTTATATCTATGTATAAGACTCTCTGTCATCTTAAATAACGGTTTATAAATAAACTCATTAAACACTCTATTACGTAATACTGTACTTGATTCCTCGTTATACGCAATAATAGCATCTTCAGTATCTTGAGTGAAGTACATCTTATTCTTTCTAGGACGACCTCGACGCTTCTTTACACCTTCAACTTGCTCGATAAGCTTTTGCTTAATCTCATCTTCACGCCTCTGCTCGATAACTTTATAAAATTGCTCTACTGGAGACATACTATTTTTCGTTTTTAGTGATGAACACTTCATCGACTGCTTTAACTGTTTCATATAATTGTTTAAATGTTGCACCTACTTCATCATCAGACTCGAAAGAACCTTTATCATCTATCTCTTTTAACTTTACAACCATCTCGCGTAAAGCTCCGTATAATGTTTCATTAATATTAGATGCATCAATATAAGCATCTTCAACTCTATCAATCTTACGCATTAAATTAATAATAGCGTAGACACCTACTACTAATAAACCTATAAGTATACCTATCACGTAATTCATGAATCTCCAAATAAATCTTTAAATAGATCGGTTGCTGATTCTGATGAGTTAGTTACTGTTTTACTACTAACTTTTCGTGATGCACGTTTAGTTTCTGTAACAATAGTGTTACTAGACTCCTTCCATCGCTCATACTCAATCTGTGACGCCATATGATCTGCGTGATGTAGTATTATAGGTAAATTAGTACGCATTCTAGATTCTGGTCTAAATGCTACGAAGTATGGCTTATTCGCATCATCATACATACCATCATGAAGCTTAATACCCATCATTTCATTTTGCGTGAACTTGATTCCAAACTCTTGTAGTAGTAATAATGATCTATCTGGTACAGACATAAATGGTATATCAGGATTTATCTCATATATCTTACCTTGATTCTTTCTATGCCAATCTGATGGGTTAGGTCTATACATCTCAAACTCTTGAGTACCTGTCTTACCTAAATCGTGGTTAAGAGCAGCGAACATTAACTCCTCTCGTGTATATCCTGTACATGTTGATCCAAGTGCTTGCCAATTAGTATATACACTATCTGCGCATTCAATAACCCGTAGCACATGATCTACATATCCACCAGCAAAGCAGTTATGATAATGCTCAAAACTAGATGCAGGCATCAATATCATTCTATCTTGAAAGAAGTCATACATCTTTAATAGAGAGTCTTTTCGCTCACCAGTAAATTCAGTATTAATAACTCCTACTAACTTTTCCCAATTAAGGGCTATATCTTTTTCGTCTAACATATTAACCAAATAATAAATTTAATTGTGCTGGATTACCTCTCTCTGTATCAACACCGAATTCTTTCTTTATACTACTATCACTATATCCCATAGCGTGAGCTAAACGCTTACATGCAATCTTGAACTCCTCTATAGTTAAACTCGGCTCGAGTTCAAATACTATTCGAGTAGGCTCTTTTACTGTTCGTAACTCTACAGTATTACATCTCTCAAAAATAAGTTTATTCATTACTTCTCCTATCTTACTTATTCTTACAATATAAGAAATAAATTTAATACAAGCAACTATCTCACTTTTTTCTGTAACTTTTTTATTTGTGATGTGATTTGTTTTTGATCTTTCTTAAACTTCGCTTTCTGTAACTGCTTTTTAAGTTTATGAATCTCTGATAATGTCTCATTATAGAGTTGAGCTTTTTGCCCTTTACTAAGTTTAGGTTTCTTAGGTTTAACTTTCATAACTGTAGGTTTCAACGTACCTTTCAACCCGGGTTGTTCTTTACCTTTATAAAATACGTTTCCATCTTTATCAACATATTCCTTCATAAAAGCCCAGCCTCGAGGACGTCCATTGGATTTGTAAGCTGTAGGTTGTGAGAATGGAAAATCCTTATCATAATCCTCTCTAACACATACATCACATTTTATAGATGTCGTTCTACTTGTAACTTCTACCATAGTACCACAACATCTACACTCCATAAACCTAACACCATTTTTAACTTCGGTGTAATATTGAATCTTACTCTTCATATTAATATATATACCAGTTAATAAAATACAGGCAGGATTTTACTACTTAATTATAACCTTAGTTGGTAAACAATTATCCGATACCGGAATTGTTAACGATAATAACCCTGCTTCCATATTGGCATCTATTTGAGTTAAGTCATATTTCGGACTTATCTTCCATCCCATATCAAAGCTTTTTCTTGTGATACCTTTATGAACATATTCACATTCATGTGTATCAGATTCATTAGATGGTTTTTTATAAACCACTTTCAATAAATTCCCTTCTGTCGTAATATCAATATCACTTTTCGATAACCCTACGCATGCAATATCAAAACATAAACAATCTTCGCTGATTTTAATATCAACTGGATAGTTAGGCTTCTTCTCTACATATGATTCAAACATAGAGTTGTTATCGAAAAAGTTTCTGAATAATAGATCGGTCGGAAAGACGCGTTCGTTTAAGAGTCTTGTCATAATAATCTCCTTAGATGATTTAAATAATTTATATTTCCTAAAATAATAATAGTAAAAAACCTGCCTGTATTATTTACTATCTTCCTTTATATTAAATACATAGCTATGAATCGTTACATCACCATGCTTCTTAATTCTATGTTCCCATTCAATAGTTGAAGACTGAATAACTCTATCTTTAAACTTATCTAAAGCTTGTAAGTTAGATGAACTAATAGCAATATATCCTTCTAACATTTCAACTTTAGGTGTCGGGTAATGTACTGAGCTAACATCCGGCATAAAGCTCGCAGTAGTATCAGTAGTTAACTTACCATTAACTTCTTGTTCTAGATATGTTGAGAATGTTTCTAACTCTGATGAAGTTAAAGTACTTAAATAGTTAGTTACTAATTCAGCACTATCTTTAGAAGATGTCTGTATATTATACTCTTCTTCAACAGCCTCGAAAACATCCTTTAAGATATTAGGAGTTACCACTTTATGAAATGCATCTAATTCATCATCAGTATAATCAAATAACTGATCTTGCATCTTTCCATTTAAAAGGCAAAATGGTTGTATATTACTCCCTTTATCCATAAGTTATTCCTTCATTAATAAATATCTAATTACTGTTGAAAAGTTTATCTAACCTGACATGTTTTTTATAGAATTCATTCATATCATTTAAATCAGAATCTCTTATAATCCCTGTTGAAGCAATACGCGTCTTTATATCGAATATTAGATTACTATCTCTACTATATTCTACCCAGTCGAATTGATTAGTTCCACTTCGTTTAACAGTATCAATGTTTTTAGATATAAGACTTGTTAAAGATTCAATCTTCTTATATAACTTTTGCTTCTTCTCAATATCGCAACCCGGGTTCATAAAAGTATCTAGTATTGCATTTAATCGACTCGCTTCTTCAGGATTACGATTTGCTAGACTTTTTAGTTGATCTGCTTGATCCATCTTTCTTAACATATCGTCGCTTAGATTTGTTAGATGTTTTCTTTCTTTTTTGCTTCGCATCACCTTCCAGATTTGATATATGTTTCTTTAAATATGCTTGTTTAACATTATCATTAATACTTTGTGTGTTAGTATATATCCTATATATAATAGCACCAAAGATAGTACCGAGTATAAATATCCCTGTTAATACCATAATTTCTTTCCTAATTTCTTTTTATAATTACTTATTTATTGATTTACAAGTATTGTAAACAATTTTAATTAGGTTGAAATATAATAAATTTTTACCAAAGAATCAACTATTACAATACTTTTTTTTAAAAAAATAGGTGGAATTAAATCTTCCACCCATTATCTAGTCTACCCATTCGTGTACCAACATTGAATGAGTACTTAGCATCCTCTAGAGTTTCTATTAACTTACTACATTCTGTGAAAGTTAACTCTACCTCCTTCCCTGCAATAAGCAACTTACCAATTACTGGTTGCTTCGCTTCACCTACTGGTACACGATTCCACATATGCTTGAATGATATAGTATTCCATACTCTACCATACTTTGCAGGGTTAAACTTTTGACGATTGTTTTCGAATTTTTGCGCTTTTTCAGCCATAATAAAAGTGATTTATTGTTTATAAAAATTAAATTGATTACTTACGTAGTTTCGTTAATACTGCGCACTTCTCATACTGCTCAATATCAACATAATATTCCTCCATCTTTCTAAGCAACTTCTGTTGATTATACTCGTCGTCAGGGTATACAGATTCAATACCGTCCTCTATAACTCTTTCATATAGTTGCTCGATTAAAACACCTACGAGTAGATCTGTAAATCGATCTAGATCATCCTCTGACATTTCTTTTCCGTTCAAATACATAATTAGTTAGGTAGTTCGTCTATTATTAGTTTTTCTATTTGCTTCCACGTGTCAAACATCATATCTTCTCCGTGATAAATATCAATTACTGTACCGCTGAATAGGTCGTCGTAGAATAGTGCATCTGCCCCTCTTAGAAGCGTTTTAACACCTTCAATACCTGACTCTATATAAGTACTTATTAATTGCTCTTTACTAATGTGTCGCTTAAGAAAGCTCATTCTTATCCTCCTCTTCCATATCCTCAACTATAGCATCAATATGGTTTAAGATTGCTTGCTGTAACTTATCTTTACTCATCTTAAAACGTATGTTAATAAATAGTCTAACGATTGCGTAGAGTACTACTAAGTTAGAGTAGAATAAGCTATCCGTCATGCGTAATAATAATGCAATAAAGATTAGTAGCATTGGCACTTCAATAACGCGGAGGTGCGACGCGATGCGAATCATTAATGATGCGTTCATAGTATATAGATTAGTTGTTAATACTTTTTGCTAAACCATTATCATTCCAGTAAGGAGTTTTTGACTCTCTACCTTTCTTATAGAATCCAACCATACCTTCAGTCAGTTTAGGAACAGCTCCTAGATCATATAGCTCTTGATACATTTCATGGATAGCCCAATTTTCTGCATGTTCAACAGCTTTATGAATCTCATAGAATACATCTAACGCAGTAAAGCCTGCACCAATACCGTAGTGACAGATTGTTCTTTGAAACTTATCAATAGTGAATGTTTCAAATGTATCCTCTTTAATAGCCTCCCATTCTTCTAACTCCCAGTTATTATAAGCTCTTTTATTCCATATTTCTGTTGCAGCATTCTTAATACTAATCTTCATAGCATTAGATACTTTATCGTTATGAGCGTACATTGCAGATGAGAATGGTCTAGTGATTTCGATTCCGAATTGGAAGATTGGTGTTGCGGTAGTCTTTGACATGACTTTAACTGTTTTGATTAATATACCTTAATATAAGAAGAAAGATTCGGGGAGGCAACTATTTGTATACTTTTTTTTATTTTATTTGAACCCACTCCTATAACTTTTTTCTAATACTTAAATATAAGAAGAAAGGTTCGAATAAGCAACTGTTTCGATGTTTATTTTATATTTATTTTTAGGAGGGTGATCATGAGATACACTGCACTATTAATAGGTTTATTGTGTTTTAGTTCATCACTCTTTGCTCAATATGCACCGAGTGATAAAGTGATGCATGCATCTGCTTGCTTTATTATATCAACAGCAACATATTCACTTGTATATCATGTAACAGGTGATGAGGATAAAGCTTTAATATATGGGTTTACTACTGCAGTCGCGATAGGTGTACTTAAAGAGCTACATGACATACCAGGTGGATCTGCTGAGTTAGGAGATTTCGGAGCTGATATCATCGGAGCAACTATAGGTGTAACCTTACTACGAATAACTTTTTAATTGAGTGTTGATAATACAAACACAGCAATCATTATTCCTACATAAAGGAATTTTGATACTTCTATTTTCTTTCTATCCATGTATATAAATACTATCTACCTGAATCATATACTGCATACGAGTTTACTATAATATTAAGAATATCCTAATGCTCTACTTATGATAGGAAATTGCTCTTTAAATATAACCTTACCTGCTTTCGCAACATCTTGTATCTCTTTCTGTGCGTGACTATCATCTCTTAAATCAAAAAAGTGAATCCAGCTTCTAACGCTACCAGTCATATATATTTTAGTCTTAGTAGTCATAGGTAGAATCATTCTAGCTTGCTCTCTAGCTACACCAGCATCTAATAATTCAGTATACAAGCATTTAATAGCTCCTAACATACTAGTTATAATCTCACTTGCAGGTGTTGTAGCATGGAACCTTATATTTGGATCAAACACCTCTGATGATGATTGTCTATTATCCTCACATTGCTTACGCAACTCTATTGGTTCAAACATATCATCTAACTGATTCACATCCTGATATCTTTGACTGAATTCCTGAAACGTAAATGACCTATGTCTAATCAATTGTATTCCGATTGCTTTACTTGTCTCTATCTCAAGCGTTAGATAAGCGTGCTCAAAGGGAGAATGGTGTTTATGCTTAATTAAGTAGTTGAGTAAACCTTCTGGTTTAGCTGATTTATCTTTACGACTACTACTTACTCTTGCAACTTCTACAATAGTAGTTTCTGCGTTAGGTGTTACTGCTTGTAATTGTACTTTCATATAATTCCTATTAGTTACGTGCTAATTCGTTTTTTACTTTATTCCAATACTTGATAGTTGATCGTTTACGTATACCTCTCGGACCACCATTCCAGCATCTAGCCTTCTCTTCAGGAGTCTCTAACTTATAGTGAGAGCAGTATATATTAAACATATGTATAGAGGATTGTCTACACCACCTATCTTTATATCGATATCGTGTATCATCTCCTCTACTCTTCAATATTCGATTAATATCTCTCACCATAGTGCGACGTATCTGCATAGGTCCTGCAGCATCTTCACATGCTCGATATGCATTATCATTACCTGCACTCTCAATATGTATGATTGCTTGCACGACTTGCGTATGAGTAATTCGCTTGGTATTAATCTTTGATAATACTATTTCGTGACCCGGGTCAGGAGAAGGAGATATCGCTGCTGTTAACGGAATACAAAATGCTATGAGTATAAAAGTTTTCTTCAAACTATTAATCATCTTTAGGTTCTGCATCATCCTCAATAAAATTATCTGTATATGTAATACCGCTCTGATTAGAAGCTACTAAAGCACGATAATCACCATACTCTTCTAAGCAATTGACGAGTGCATCCTCGTCAATATATACTGTATCATCATCTTGTGATATGAACTCACATTTATCTAAAAATACTTTAGCTGAAAGGACTGGTTGACTCATTCTATTATTCCTGTATCGATTAA
>Ga0181394_1000794_pt1 | contig 13786 bp, 15 predicted proteins | sample 17SPOviralmetaG_FD_130123 | JGI IMG/M metagenome (GOLD analysis project Ga0181394, IMG submission 130123) | Marine viral communities from the oligotrophic San Pedro Time Series (SPOT) site, San Pedro Channel, CA, USA - 17 SPOT_SRF_2010-11-23 | ecosystem: Environmental > Aquatic > Marine > Strait...
ATTTAAAATTGGGTCTTTGTTTGGTTGATTTGTTTTTCAAGATGTCTATTAATACAGAGACATCTTTAACTTTGCTTGACTCACCGTGGTATTTAGCATTTTGGATATATTGTGGAAGATTAGAAATAATATCTTGTTTTTTATGTTTTTTTGGAATATTTACATGTAATGATTCAAATAATTCAATTAAATCCATTTTTGAATGACTCTTATCAATAATTATCATATATAATGAGAAATATTATTTATTTTTAGTAATAACCACAATCTTCATCATCACTGTATTTATTATTACTACAAGATAGATGATTTGGGTCGGCTTTTGGGGCAATTTCATTTTCCAATTTATTACAACGTTCTTTTAGAGAAGCTACTTTGGATTCTAAATCGCGATTATCATTTAATACGTCTAAATATTTTCTATTTAATGATTGATAGGCATCTTCTTTTTCTTTTGCTCTTTTCAAAACTGCTTTATCAGATAAATCTTTATTATTTTTTTGCCTTAATTTTTTATTTTCACACTTCATTTTTGTATTTAAATTTTTAAAAGATTTATTTTCATGTTCTAACCATATATTTCTTGATTGTAGGTTTTCAACGAGTGTTCCAACATCTTTACACGTTTTTAATTGATTCATAGTTTGTATCAATCTATCTTGCTCTTCTATTTTATCTTTCATAGATTTCCAATCAAGAAATCTCCGCACATTCGGCTCATCATTACCCTTTTCAATCATAGATTTCTTAATATCAGACTTCATTCTTGCGACACTCTTCGCCTTCAAAAAATCTCTAACATAAATCTCAATATCATTCAACAAATATGCGGACACTTCCATACTTATACATAGAAAATAATTCTTAAGTAATTTACAAAAATGTAATGTAATCCAGAATTAAATGAATATATATATATATATATTTCAAAAAGTTTTAAAATGTTTTTATTTATATTAATATTAATATTAATATTATTTTACGATTACATTACAATTGTGTTATTTTGTTTATACTTAACAAATTCACAATAATTGTTTAATAATTTGGATTTTTAAATAAATAAATCGATTTAATTATAATGAAACCAAAAAAAGTAGTCATTAGTCCTTCAAAAAGTAAGGGAAAGAAATTAACAGCGATCTTCTATGATAAAGATAATAAGAAAATAAAGACAGTCCATTTTGGTTCTGCTGGTATGAGTGATTTCACTATTAATAAAGATGAAGACAGAAAAAAAAGATATCTGGATAGACATAGGGCAAGGGAGAATTGGAATGATGCTATGAGTGCTGGGGCTCTTTCACGTTGGATATTATGGAATAAGACTACAAGAAAGGCATCTATTGCTGATTACAAAAGGAGATTTAAATTAAGTTAAGGACCACCGTTTCGTGTCTCGAACCAGACCACTCACTCTCACATTTCTTTTTTATGAACTCTTCCAACTCCTTAATGTATTTTTGGAGCTGTTCATTCTCATCAACGCAACACTCTTCTGAAACTTTGACTTCTTCCACATATTTCTCCCACTTCTCATTCTTCTTTTCCAACTCCTTAATCCGTTGCTCTTGCTGCTTGATGTGGTTCATTACATCTTCAAAGCCATTGATGAGTGTGGGATTTTGCGACATTGTTTTACTCTGTTTTGTGTTCTAATATTCATTTCTTTAAGTCAGCTTCAAATTTATAATTACTCTGACTCTTCTTCTGACTCTTCTTCTGACTCTGGTGGCTCTGGCTCTTCTTCTGACTCTTCTTCTTGAAAACCATCATCATCCCATCTCCAGCGCTCGTTCTTTTCACACCACCACTTATCTTCCATATCATTTGGAAGATGGTCAATCATCATCTTCAACTTCTTGTTTTCTTCTTTGAGTGTCTTGTTTTCTTGTTTGATTTCAATAACTCTTTCAATTGAGACACCACACTCACAACGAAGTAGTGCTTCAAAACCATTATTTTTTTCTTTGATTTTCTTGTTCTTCTCTTCCAACTCCTTAATCCGTTGCTCTTGCTGCTTGATGTGGGTCATCACATCTTCAAAGCCATTGATGAGTGGAGAACTTTGTTCTCCACAACCTTCGGTGAGAGTGGGATTCTGCCCCATTATGCTTTGCGAATGTGTTTTGTGTTCTAATATCCATTCATACACCAGCTTCAAATTTGGAATTGAAGGAGATAAAAAATATTCATTATGAGTGTCTTTATTTAGCGACCTTTCAACTCGGCATAATTATGGGGGATTAGAGTAAATCGATGACCATCAACGTGTAAGGTAGATGGTGATGCGTTCTTCCACGTCTTTACAAATGTCTTCTGAACAAACTCATCAATACCTTTATTTCCACCAGATATCATCTTGTCTTCACTCACTCGAAGTAATTGGTCTATTTTATCTGTCGCACCTTCGAACGCTTGTTTCAGTTCTTTATTCTCTTGTTGGAGATCTTCAATCTCCACTTCTTGAAATGCGAGCAAAGTACCTTTCTTCAACATCTCATACTTGTCCTTCAACTCTTCAAGTTCATCCATTTTTTCAGACATTCTTGATAAGACTTCTTCGTTTGTGCTGTGAAATATCTCGTCCATCTCATCTCTGGTATAGAGCCGACCTTCAACTGATTCTGCTTGGACTACTGGGACATCTTGAACTGGCTCTACTGGGTGAGCTTGTACATCATTGGCTCTCTGAATATTACGATTACGGTTTGAGTGGCGAGTATTGCGCTGACGGCGGACACCATTCGGCATCTCTGTGTTTTGTTTTCTAATTGAGTCCTTTAAGTGAACTTCAAATTTGGTATTCATGGATTTGAAGGAGTCACTTCCTTCTCCTTTGGTCTTGGAGTCTCATTACCAAGATGTTTCTTGACGAGCTTGGGATCTCTCTTACACTTCATACAACAGCAATCTATTTCAGTACAAGAACTCTTTTGAATCGCAAATAAGATGGTCGCAATTGCTCCAGCACAAACTGTAATAAATCCACCAAGTTCACCAAGTGAATAATTTTCCATAGATATATATATATAGATGAATTATTTTTGTGTTTTAACTAAAGATTTTTACTTCAAAAATATTATCAAATTATTTAATATACTGATGAGCCACGACAATCCTTTCACACGCCACGTAATTTCTGATATGGATAAGAAACTTGAAGGTCGTAAGCCTATTGAGCGTATCAGAGATGACATCGCAGAATTAAAGGCAGATATGGTTCATATTAAGAATTATCTTCGCAAGTTGGAGATAAGGGAAGAGATTAAAGAACAAGAAGAAGCAAAACAAGAAGCTGAATATGAAGAAGTGAACAAGAGTTCGTGGTGGTGAAATTAATATCTATATAGATATATATATGGAATATGTTTCGATTTGTATCCCAATTTGGAATCGTAAAGAGTATTTACCATTTATACTTCGTAATGTAATGATTCAAAATTACCCAAAGGAATTAATGGAGCTTGTTATTGATGATGATTCTGTAGAAGGTGAAGAGTTATTTAATACAGAAGAATTAGAAGCATTCAAAAAAATAGTCTCACCAATCAAAGTCAAATATTTAAGATATAATTTTAAAAGAACAATTGGTAAGAAGAGAAATAATATGGTAATAAAATCAAGTTATGATACGATTGCTATGATGGATTCAGATGATTTGTATTGTAATACTTATGTATCTCATTCTCTTGAAATACTTAAAGAAAAGAAAGTTGGATTGGTTGGGAGTCCCAATATGATAATCCTTTTTCCCCCTTATTCAAATGATGATTTTTATTATCTGTATACCGGTGGAAGAAAAAGATTAATACATGAGTGTAGTATGGTTTTCACTAAAAAATGGTGGAGAAAGTCACCCAAATTTGCGGATTCAAGTAGAGCAGAAGGATTAAGACTTCTTAATGATATTACTCGTGTAGCAATTACAGACCCAAGAAAGGTTATGATACAGATAGCCCATAATCATAATACTGTTTCAAAAGATGATTTTAAAGAAAATCAAATTAAAGATCTTCAAATTGATGATAAATTAAGAGAATTAATACAAGAAACAGTAAATTATAGAAAAATATAGTAATTATTAGAAGAATTATTTTCTATTTTAATATATATGGATTTCATTCCCCAAGTACAAGTTGTTAAAGAAGAACCAGTTGAAGAACCTTTTTCAGTCGATAGTGATATCGAATCAAAACAAGAAGAAGTCGAAGATGAAGAAGAAGTCATACAAGAAGTAATTAAGGAAGTCAAGAAAGAAGAGCCACCAACACCAGTAGAGAATATATTTGAAGAACCCCAGAAACTGACAAAGGCTGGGAAACCAAGAAAGAAGCGTAGACCTTTAACCGAAGAAGAGAAAGCACGGTTGGCGAAGGCAAGAGAAAAGGCAACTGAAGCAAGAAGACGTAAGGCAGCCGAGAAGCGTGAAATAAAAGAGATGGAAAAGAAGGAAAAGGAACTCTTGAAGAAACAAAGGAAGAAGAAATTAGACGATCTTGAAAAATCATTAGAGACAAAAGAAGAAAAAGTAGAGAAAGTGGTTCAAAAAGCAGAAGATAAACCCACTCCTACACTTAACGAAGTAAAACCAGTTAAGGACAAACAAGTCCTAGTCGATGACAAAAATACTGCGCCTAACGGTGCCCAAGGACTATTTACTAAAAAGGATTTAGATGACGCTGTTATGAATGGCATAATTGGATATGAGAAGATAAGGAAGGAAAGGAAATCAAAGAAGAAGGTAGAAGAACAGAAGGCACAAGAGCAGCAGAAGTTAAAACAGACTCTTCAACAAGCCATTGCTCCTAAACCATTCAATCCATATTCTCGGTGTTATTAATTTGAATGGTTTATCAACTAAATAAATTATCTATTCCATTATATATGGAAAAAAGGAATCCCAAGGTATTACCTATTAAAGAAGAAGAAGGTATGAAAGCAAAACCACATCACGAATATTTACCCGATGTGGGTGTTGGAGTCGGCGGAAAGGGTTCTCTTTTATGTATGTTAAGTCCGAGAAATACTGGGAAATCAACGATAATCAGTAATTTATTTTTGAATCCTAATTTTTATGGAGAAGACCATTTTGATGAAGTCTATATCATATCTCCAACTATTAATGTAGATAGAACTTCAAGACATTTAGCAAAAAGATTCACAACATTTGATAATTATTCTGCTGAAGTATTACAAGGAATTGTAAGGTCACAATTAGCATTTGATGAAGAAGACAGACCAGAAATAGCTTTAGTTCTTGATGATTGTGTGGGATTAATGGACAAGGAGATAGCAAATTTATGTACTCGTAGCCGTCATTACAATATTAAATTATTAGTGATATCTTCACAGAAGTTTAGGGGAGCATTAGACCCAATTATAAGAGCCAATATTACTGATTTAATTGTTGGGAGTCCTTTTCCAAATCAACGTGAGATATCAGCTATTTCTGAAGAGTTTGGTGATATGTTTGGGGGACCAGATAATTGGAAAGAATTATACAAAAAAGCAACTCCCAAGAAATATGATTTCGCATATATGAAACTCTCAAATCCCCCAAGATTTTTTAAGAAGTTCGAAGAAGAGTTCCCATTAGCAAAGCAAACAAAAGAATTAGATAATTCCCCTATTGGGGAATCTGTTTAATAATATTTTTAAGATTTCTTACTTTTTTAAAGTTATCAGAAAATCCATCTCTTTGAGATACATGTATGGGTCTTAAGCATAACCATTTATCTTTTTTTTGAAGAATACCAATATAATTATCTATATTGTTAGCTTCTGTATCTTTAATATTTTTCTCTTTCATACTATCTTCAAGATTTTTAATTAAAGTATCGTAATAATGTTGTTTAACAATATAAGCGTGAGTAGTTTGGGCTTTTCCTATTTGTATTAAATCTTTTTCAATAACTCTTGGCTTGTGATCTCTAACCCAACAACCAAGATAAAGAACATCAAAATCATAATGGATATATTTTTCAATCTTTTGTAAAAGTGCTTTTTTTCCTTCAATAACTATATCATCTTCAAAAACAATACAATAATCCCAATTGTATTCTTTTGCTTTTTTAAGAACTTCAATATGTGATAAACCACACCCATAATGACCATTTTCGTGTTCTATAGCACTAAATCTATTTGGCTTTTTGATACCTAATTTCCTTAATTCAGTGATACATTCACCATTTCTATCTTTTCTTTTATCAAGATTAATATAAAAATGTTGATTAAGATTAACCATAATTTTACTCTTATATAATAACACAGAAGATAATTTTTACATAAAACATACTTACAAAAAAAAATAACATTCCTTATATAATGGATTTGTATTCCCAAGGACAGAGCATAATTCAAGCCAATCAGTTAACAGAAGCCGCAAGAGAAGCGAATGGTGCTGCCGCTGATTTTAACTCAACATTAGCCGCAAAATTAGATGAAGCCAATGATGAATTAGATGCGAGTGCCGCAGAACAGCAAGCAATTAATATGTATCAAGGAATTAGTTCTGGGGGCAAATTAGTGGGTCTTGCTGCTGGAACTAAAAAGGCAAAAGAAGCTGCTGGTGCTGCGAAAGGGGCATTAAAGTCGGCATCAACATTACTACCAAGTGCTATAAGGGGTGGTGGTGATATTAAAACTGCTGATGATTTAAGAAGGGCAGCATCAACATTGGGACAAGGTGTGGATGAAATCGGACCAGAAAGATTTGCTGCTGGTACTGATGTGAACGCAATATCACAAGAAGCTGGGGTAATAAGAAATGCCGAAGGTTCACTTGTTGGAACTCCAACTTCTGCTACCTTGGAAGCATCTCGTGCCGAACAAGCAGCACAAGGAGTGGGTGAGTCAGTAGAAGCAGCAGCAAACGCAGAACAAGCTGGCAGAGCTGGTATTCAAACATCACAAGGAGTTGTTGGAGCAGCATCAAAAGTGGAAAGTTCCGCAAATGCTGTTAGAACTGGACAATTTGCTGATCTTGCTGGTCCGGGAGCAAAAGTAGCAAAAGGAGCAACAGAAGGGGCACTAGACGCAGCAATTGAAGGTGGTGCTAAAATTGGAGTGGGAGCGATAGCCAAGACAGCGGTTGCGGGAGTTGGTGGTGGATTAGATATCTATAAAGATATTCAGAGTGGATGGAAATTTGATAATTGGAAGCAAGAAGTCGGTAATATTGGAAATATAGCCGGTTCAGCATTAGAGATAGCGGGAGCGCTCACTGCTTGGACTGGTTTTGGAGTCGGTGCGGAAGCACTTGGAGCGGCAATATCTGTTGGTTCGACTGCTCTTGAAACTGCTGGTGATGTGGAAGCAACTGGCAAGGAGAGAGAAACTCAAGCTTCGGATATTGAGTCAGAGAGAAGGACGGGAGCCGCCGCAGCCGCCCAAGAAACTGTAACTGGACGCTCTAATTAATTTAAATAATATTTCACGAATTATTCTTTGGATCTTTTCAACTTTCAAATTTAAAATAATTATTTTTATTCAATATTTTTTTATTGTTTAAAGTATAATGAGTTACTGGCGGAATGAAAACAAAGTTCAACTTTCTCAAACTCAAGTTTCCGTACCATCTACAAATGGGCAGACATACACATCAACCGCTGGGAGTGGTGGTCGAAGAGTGGATTTTGAGATTCCCCCAAGTGTAAAGTTTTTGGATGGAAAAAACTCATATTTACAATTTGATATTAAGCTTGGTCTTGGGGCAGTCCCTACTCGTCTTCAACTTGACCCATTTATTGGTGGGCAGTCGGTAATCAAAAATATTCGCATATATTCTGGTTCCAGAGCAGTTCTTTTGGAAGAGATATCTGACTACAATGTGAAGTGTCAAGTGGAATATTCTTACAATCAAGATGAGAGTTTAAGAAAGATGCGAGCATTAAAAGAAGGTTGCTTACTCACAAATATTAAGAATCGTGGAAATCTTGGAACTTCTGAATCTAATAATATTGATACAGTAACCAATCCCTACTACAAGACAAAGTCAGTCGCATACGCCACAGATTTTGCTGATGGTGATTTCCTAACCGCTAAACTATCCCTTCCCATTCACTGTGGTATTTTTGCTGATTCTGATAAAGTCTTCCCAGTAATGATGACTCAAGGTCTTTACATTGAGATTGACCTTGAAGACCCCGCAAAGGTCATTAAGCAATTAGACTCTGTCAATCGCCACCGCAGAATGTTACAAAATCCGGTATTCCACGGTACAGATGATGCTGGATCGGCTTTTACTAATGATGATGCTACTTCGGCTACAACTACAATAGTCCTTCAGAGAACGAATACAGTTCAGTCTGTAGAATCGTGTCCTTTTGTAGTGGGTGAGACTATTGGTATTTGCTCGAAGACTGACCCAGACCAGCAAGCAAATTTAAGAACTGCCGCTGACGTCGCTTACAATCCGGTAATTGATTCTATTGGTTTAACTGGTGATGGAAGAGTTGAATTAACACTCACAGAAGTTACTCGCAATAGTAGTGCTGCTGCTGAAGGTGGAAGCGTAGATGTTACATCTGGTAATTTCATTGTTTATTCGACTGCTGCTGACCAGAAGAGAGTCAAAGCAGATGACACAAGTGCTGAAGTCACTCTCACACCAGCGGCGGCAACTAAATATGACGCAACATACACAGTCTCTAATTTGGAGATAGTATGTCAGCAAGTCGAATTAGATCCAAGATATGAGCAAGGTATGATGGAGAAACTCAAAGATGGTGGTTCAATTGAATTAGATATTCACTCTGCGACCAACTACAAGCATTCTCTATTATCAAGCAATCGCAATGCGACTGTCAATCTCGCAGTCTCGAACACTCGTGCCAAGTCATGTGTTGTTGTTCCGACGGATGCTAAAGTATACAATACTGCTGAACTAATATCTGGTTCTGCTACTTATGATGAAGAGACTCTTGCTATGGATGGAAGACTTAAGTCTATCCGTTCTGGTCAAGTTGGTATCATAGATAATCTGACATCGTATCAGTTTATGATTGATGATAAACTTGTTCCGTCAAGACCCATTGATGTTTCCAAGATTAATGGTGGTAAGAGTATTTCGGCACAGCCGCTTATTGAGTTGGAGAAGGCTCTTAATCAAGCAAAGGTCGTCCCACGGTCTTTCGTGGATTACAACAGAAACTTCTGTATTGGCAGAGCCTATGCTCTAAACGACGGCGTGATGAATCTCAATAATAAGAGTAACCAATTACAGCTTTTCTACAATGAATCCACTGTCACTGGAGCGGATATTCCACCAACTAAAGACAAGCTCCTTATGGCTTTCATATATCATGTCCGCCGCATTTCAATTAAGGGAGACAGTCTTGTTGTTTCTCTCTAAACCGAAGGTAATCTGCGATAAATTTTAATTAATTTTCTATATATTTTTTTAATTTTTTTTTTTTTGTTTGTTAAATTATAAATGGCTGAAAAGAAATATTTAACGATCCAACCATCAAATGTTCCGGCTACTGGAAAAATCTCTCATAAGGGTGGTAATCCCATTATAACTATTGTCCTTGGTCGCCAAGATGCGATGCTTGATTTAGATAGTATTCGCCTATCTGGTGATTTAGCCATATGGCGCAATGCTGCTGGGACTCTTCATCCTACAGATGCCGCTGCTGTAGAGTTAAGAGCATCTCACAAACTGGGTGCTTTTGGCGTCATAGATCAGCTTGTTTTTCGTCACGCAGAAACCAAGCAAGTAATTGAACATATAAGACACTACGGACGCTTTATGTCTTCATTCCTTCCGGTTATGAGTGGTCTTCAAGACCAGACTGGACACCTTTCGGAGAGCGCTTTAATCAACTCTAACTACCGATGCTTCCGTGATACAGTTATCCGCAATGACAAGGAATCTCCTTTCTCGATTCCCCTACCTTCTGGAATGACTCTTGGTGCTGATAAACTACCGCTATCAAAGGTTCCCCTTGAAATAGAGATTCATTTATCGCCAGACTCGCAGTTCTTCTACTCAAGTGATGGCGGTCTTACTAATGTATCGGAAGCATTCTACGAGTTATCAAATGTCGAACTCACTTGTGAAGTCGATGTTGGGGATGAGTCTCCAGACCAAGGTGCTTGGAGCTTCAATTCGATTAGCTCTTACTTCTCTACTTTAGAATCCACGAACTCTATTATTAATTACAATCTTGGATTATCGAAGGTTCTTGGTGCTTTTGTCAACTTTGTACCAAGCTCTTTTGTGAATAATTTAGGACAAGATGGATATTTAACCTATATGCCTTCATTGGCGACTGGCGCTCTGGCAAATTTGGAGACTATCTCTTTCCTTAAAAATGGTGAGAGATTCCCACTCAATTTTGAAGTTGATTCGGTATATGATTCCAGTACTAATCCTACTACGGTTGTTGATTCCCAAGTCATTAAGAGTTTCTTACACTCTATCATCCCAGAATCCCAGCACAACAGAACTGGAGCTGGTCCGTTGGTCTCGAACAGAAACTTCACAGTTAATGCTGATGTTACTACTGGATACCGATTGATGCCAGAGTGTGGTGGTCTTTATGGTGTCGGTGTTCTCTATGACATGCTCGATTCTGAAGGTGTTGATTTCTCAACGGCACAGTTTTCTATTCAGATGACCAACGGCTTATCAGATGGTAATCCAGTATCGGCATACTTATTTGTTAAGAGTAAGGTTGTTGTTGCTTATGATGCTGGTATGGGAATACAAGTCGTCCAATAAGTAAATATTTAAATATATCATATAATTAAATAGGATATAATGAAATGGACAGATTTCAGAAGTGCCTATACACAAAAGTCATATCCAGAACAATTTAAATCAAGAAGTGAATATTTAAAATATTTTAAAGAAACATATCCACTTGAGTATCAAAAGTTTAGAGATTATTCAAATAAATCAAGACATAATTATGTTCCCAAAGCACAGACTGCTGCTGAAAGAGAATTATATCTTAAAAAACAAAGGGAAAGATATTATAAAAATAAAAAATGGTATCAAGATTATTATAAAGAATATATTAAAAATCCAGTTAATAAAGAAAAAAACAATGAAAGATCTAAAGCATGGTATCATAAATATAAACGAAACAAATCAAACGCATATCATAAAGAATATATGAAAAATCCAATTAATAGGCAAAAAAACAAAGACAAATCAAGGGAATATTATTATACAAAAATAAGAAAAGTTAAAGATATTCCGCCAGTAAAAGTGAGAAATTATGAAATTAAACAAGAAACATTTGAAAGAAAACCAGCAATTAAAATAGACAAATTAACAAATCTCATAACAATTGATTTTTCACTCTAATAATTTATTTCTATTAAGTAATTAAAAAATATTCTTTTTCTTGAAACTATTTTATAAGTATTATTATAAAATGGATCCTTCAGCAACCCAAAGTGATGCTATGGCACAACAGAGCGATGTTACGGAAGATCAGATTCCAGACCTTATGAAAATAGGACAGATTCCCACTTCTTATGGTCAGACTCTTACTACCGATGTGATTGACCCAGTTACCTTTTCGCAGAAGAGAGCGAGATTCACCCTTCAGCGTGTTGCTGGTTTTCTTCACTCGAACTCGAAGATAACTCTGGGAGTAACTCCCAAGACTAATGCTCGTGCTTTTTACCCTCTCAATATTGGTGTTTCCAGTTTGATTAAGTCGGCACAGCTTTTAGTCGGAAACAAGCAGATATGCTCGATTGAAGATTACGGAGATTACCACGCATATCAGTCTATGTTTATCTCTAATGAGAATAACAAAGAGAGAGAGCAATATTTGTCGCAGAGATGTGTTAATCATGGACCAGTCTATGAAGATTTAGTATTTGATGCTGGCGCCGATGATACTCCAAATAGTGCTTCAACATATGGATTAAGTCTTGGTAAGACCCCAGTTGTTGGAACTGGCGATGGTTCTCACCCAATGGAACTCTTACCTTTCCAAGTCCACGACGCAACATCTGCTACAACTATTGCCGAAGCACCAGTATATTCGGTATATTTGAGCGATCTTTTCCCCTTCTTGAAGACCAATCAGCTCCCAGCATTTATGATTGATGAAGAGATTCACATTGATATTACTTTCCAAGACAAACTTTCTTCTCTTTCTGGAGCTTCGAACTCTATTATTATGTGTCAGAATGAAACTGGTGGAAGTGTTGATGTCGAATATGACATTACCCAGAGTGAAGTCAAATTGGTATATGATTCTATTTCGTATGATGGTGCTATTATGAGTCAATATGTCCAACAGAATCCTAAATTAGTATTCCAGTATGAAGATTACAGACTTGCCAAGAGAACTGGTGACGAGACTGCTTTCAGTGATTTAACATTCTCTGTTGGTGGTAATGGTCGCCTTGTATCAAAGTTATTCTTTGGTATCCAACCAGATGCCAATAAAGTGGCAAAGAGTATGTGTAATGGATATGTTGCTGCTGCTCCCACTACGAATGAGAGCAAACTAACAACGAATCTCTTATACAATGACCGCTATTTATTCTCGGTTGACCGCAGTAACGATTCCCAGCTCTTCCAGACTACTGCTCACGCAGAAGGTGGCATCCCTATGATATCTCGTGATGAGTATTACAACGCTGGAAAATTAGCTCCTAGCAATGCCGCTGCGAAGACCGGATTGACGGCTGCGAAGTTTGAAGGTCACATTCAAAAATTAGTGTCCTCTGGTCTTGGTGGTAATTTCCGATGGACTGCTTTCCGTCTCAATCGTGCTGAAAGAGTCAATAACAAGGGTATTGATCTTGTATACAAGAACACTCTTCCAGCGGCTGGAAACTACACTCTCCGTGTATGGTTGGAGTTGTTAAAGGTTGCTACAATTGAAGGGGGGAAAATGGACTGCTATTTCGCATAATGGTAAATTTGAAATATTTAAAATATATATTATTATATAGATAAATGGAAGAAATAAAAAAATATAAAGGAGACAAAATAAAAGATTCTACATTAAAAGTATACGGACATAAACTAAAGAAATTGAAGAGTTTATTTGAATCACCAGATTCATTTGATTTTCTGAATCAACCGCAAGACGTCTTTGATAAAATCAAACACCTTAACTATCAGACTCAAAAAAATTACATCAATGCGATAATCGTATATCTTCAAGCAATAAATGGAGACCAACAAATTATTGAAACCTACTCCAAGAAGCGTGATGAATACGGTAATCAATACAATAAATCTCAAGAGTCTGGAGTTATTTCAGACTCTCAAAAGGATAATTTTGTTACAAGTGAAGAAGTCGCAAAGATGATTAGTTTGATGAAAAAGGATATTGATTCCCTTTCCAAAGAGTCTTCGGAGATGTCAGCGGATGCTAATGAACTGGAACAAGCGTATATGATGGTTAATCTTTATCATAGATTTCCAATAAGAAATGATGTTGCTGGTATGAAATCTATACGAGCAATTGATTATAAAAAGATAAAAGATAATAGTATTAATTATTTAGTAATTGGAAGATCCAAAATGGAAATAGTATTAAATGATTACAAAACCAATAAAACATATGGACAAAATAAAATTGAAGTTGAAGATCTTCAACTAAAGAAGTTATTAAGAAAATATGTAAAAGAAAAAGGATATGGAATTATGTTTAAAGGAAGAGATGGTAAGCCTTGGACTCGTAATAGGATTAGTCAGATATTGATTAAATACTCACAAAAATATTTAAATAAAAATGTCGGTAGTATTTTATTGGCGAAGGCATATTTATCATCAAAATATGATTCTAATAACTATAAA
>Ga0181394_1000795_pt1 | contig 13783 bp, 17 predicted proteins | sample 17SPOviralmetaG_FD_130123 | JGI IMG/M metagenome (GOLD analysis project Ga0181394, IMG submission 130123) | Marine viral communities from the oligotrophic San Pedro Time Series (SPOT) site, San Pedro Channel, CA, USA - 17 SPOT_SRF_2010-11-23 | ecosystem: Environmental > Aquatic > Marine > Strait...
AAAATAAACTATTGATATAATACATAAATGAAAAATGATATAGAGATAAACATACCAAAATGATATAAAAATTGATTGTTATATTAAAATATTCATATTGTATAATTAACTAACTATGAAAAATAGAGCAAATTATTTGATATGTTTAATGGAGATATTATTTGAATTAAAAAAAGTAATGTATTTACTAAAAATAAATGAAGGCGAAATTTACAAACCTGATATGAAAAAGAAAGACTATTTTGATATTTTAGATACTATATGCGATAATATTGATTATATTGAAAAAATAATTAACAACTTTTATTATCAAGATGAAATAAAAATAAATTCAACTAAATACGAATATACTGAAACTCATTCATTTATAAGTAATAAAATTTATGAATATAAACAAAATTATATTGATAAGCAATATAAATTAATTAATGAAGCATTAACAAAAATAATAGAACTAACAAATATATATAATGATTTTTATAAAGATGATATAACTGGTGAGAAATTTTATAAAGATTATCAATATCAATATAAAATTAATATAAACTATAATGATATAATTGAAATATCTTATTGTTTAGGAGAATTAGAACTTGATGATATGAGGGCAATAAGCGGTATAGGGGAAACTGAAATGAATATGTTAATTCATAAAAAACCAAAAATAACCAAGAAGTTTTTAGATAGTATAAAATCAATTTTGAAATAAACTATTGATATAGTACCTAACCGATATAATTTTTTTTAGTATTTATTTAAGAATAAATATCTATGGTAATATAATAAGTATGTCTAATACTAAAAAGCAGTTTTATAAAAGTAATTTTTATTTCTTTACTGATGCTGATATTGATATAACTGATTTTGAAGAGAAATTTAAATATAACTATACTAATTTGAAAATGAAATTGTATGTTAATGATTGTAAAGATGCGAATAAATTATCATATAGTTTATACATTAATACAAAATGCGATAAAGAACTATTTAACTCAATAGTAGATTTTATATTCAATTTTAGTAATACTAAATTCAATATATTTTACAAGCATTTAGATAGTCCTAATATTGATAAAAAGTATGATTATAGTTATATTATAAAAGTTGAAAACAAGAAACCTGAAAGATGGTTATTTTTAGATGAAGAATAGCATTATTTTAGTATTTAAAAGTATAGCAATAATTACTATTAAATGCCTGAAAGACGCTGTAAATTTTGTAAAGTAAATAAAGATACTTCTTTATTCTATAAACATTCTTTATGTAATCGCTGTAAAATTATAGGAGAAGTTAAAGTTTATTTAGATAATGCTAAATTAGCAAATCATTTCAATACAAGTATAAAAGAAATTGAATATATTTTAGAACTTGATGATAATGACCCAAATAAAAATCCATTTGGAGAACATAGTAAATACGATGATGTAATGTTAGTATATCAATCGGCAAGTTTTTTTGGAAATTCTCAATTTAACAATACTGAAACAATATCAAGATATTTAGACGAAGAATAAATATGAGCGAAATTTTAAACAGAGCAATAAAAAATTGATTATGTTATTTATATATTATTAGCATACTGATAAACGAAATGTTTAAGAAAGTAATCCCTGATTGTAAGTATAGCAATATTACACCTCGCTATATTGAAGAGATGTATGATTATGAAGATGGTAAAGAAAATCAAGATATAGAGTATATTTTGAGTAGGTATATCACGAATAACAAAGTAAAGCAAATGTTTATTAATAAAAAACAAAAAATCCCAAATGCTCTAAATATTGAAATACAAAAACTATATGATATTTTGAAACAAGATAATCATTTTACTTATATTGATATTACAAACGATACTTTTATAGATTTTATCTATAATCAATCTATCAAAGATAATAAACATAATATTATTGATATTGAAGACAAACTTAAACAAGAAATCAATAATAAATATAAGATATACAGAGATATTGATAAGTATGCTGGTGAATTGCCTAAAAGTAATATAGATTATTATGGAACTGGTGATAAAGTAAAAAATCCTATTGATAGATTTTCTAAATTTATGGGTGTTAAAAATGGGGCAAAGATATTTACATATCATCATAGACTAAATGAATGGGGGTGGTTAGATGCTGATATATATAAAGAGCAGTTTAAACAATACAAAAAACAAATTAAAAACAAAACTATTGTTATTGATGTTGAAAATAATGACGAACATTTGCTAAATGGTATTAAATGGTATAGTCTTTGTATTCAAAAATGGGATAAAGATGAAGATGATTATGGAGAAATGAATATATGTAGAGGAAGTTTAGATGTATTTGGTGATATGATTAGCGGATATGTATATTATTTTGAGAAAAAAGCAGATAGAGATAATGCCTATAATTGGTTAGTTAAGTAAATAAAAATGGGCGGAAATTGTACTATGAAAATTAAAAATTGATAATTTTTTTATTATCATTTTCATACCAAATATGCCGTCTTTTGAAATCCCTAAATTAGTATCTCTTGATATTAGGGATTTGAATAAACGATTGAGGAAACGCAAAATAGAACAGACTAATCTATGGGATTTATTGAACGACGATATTATGCCTCATATTGTTAAATATAAAGTAAAAATGGATTTTAATGATTATTGGGACAGAGATTTTGTTTTATCAAAATATAATTCTTTGTATAATTCTAATTCAATATCAGTAATCGCATCTAATATTATTGATAGTAATAATTGGGATTTTACTTTTAATGACCCCTACCCTTATGATGATAGTTATGGAAATTATAAATATAGAGAGGGAAAAGAGATGATTAAGTTTGTAATTGAAAAACTTGAAAATCAAAATAATTTAGATTATCTTAATCACTTCAAAAAATATACCAAAAAAGAAGTATTACTAAATAAATTTGTAGTAGGAAATACATATTACAGAACTTTCAAAAATAAAAAAACTGGTAATATAATTAAAGTCCCTTTTACAATTACTAAACGAGATGATATGAAATGCGTAGGTTTAGATTATTTGAAAGCACTTATAACAGCAAAAATAGATGATACTAATGTATCAATAAGAGTTAATGTATTTCACGAGGAAGATAAGAAAAATAAAAATAACGAAAATGGTTTATATTTAAATGAATATATTGAATATTATAAAGGAAACCAAAATGATTTAGAGAAATATTTAGAACAGAACAATCTAAAAACTATTAGATATAGAATTGATGCTAAATAAGTAATCAATAATATTTGCCTTTTCTATTAATATACCTTTCTCTTTTCTTTATACCATTTCGCTTTTCAATTTTGTATTTTTTTCTAAAATCCTCGGTTGAATGGTCTTCGCAGAAATCATAAACCATTTTATTAAACTCATATTTTTTAGAATAAGGGACTTCTTTTAAATTCATAATATAATCATCTCGGTATTTTTGAAATAGATTAATTATATTATTATACCTCTTTTTCATAACATAAGAGGTAGGATAATAATCAACTAAATAATCCATAAATCTAAAATTTCTAATATCTAAATCATATTTTTCAGTTTTGGGAGGAGGTGGTGGTGGTTTTGGAATTGTATATCTATAAATTATTTTTTTAACATCATCAGGAGTTTCATCAAGATAATTGGTATTGAAAATAGTATTCATCTTCAAGTAGTAATAAAATGTTAGTACCAAAAAATATCATTTTTTAATTTTTATAACAGAATGATAATGTTTTTTTTAAAATATATTAGTATTCAAGTATATCTAATTGTATCTAATTATATTCAACTATATTCGGTTATATCTAATTGTATCTAATTACATTCAACTATATTCGGTTATATCTAATTACATTCAACTATATTCAAGTATATTCAGGTATATTCAGGTATATTCGGTTATATTCAAGTATATTCGGTTATATTCAAGTATATTCGGTTATATTCAAGTATATTCAAACGAATACGATTTGTATTCAAAATGTATTCAAAAGTATTCATAATGACTTCAAGTATATTCATTAGATTTTTATTAAATTTTTTTATAACATAAAATTAAAATGGAACAGGAATTTAAAAATGATTATTACAATAATTTATCAATTGACGAAATGAAAGTAAAATATGGAATAGGAAATACGACTTATTTTGCTTTATTGAAAAAACTAAATATAAAACGCCGTCCATCTTCAAAAATATCAAGGATATTGGGAGATAGTTATAATAATATTGAAAAATCTAAACCATTACAAAAACCAAAACCAAAACCAAATTATATACCTAAAAAAATACAACCGAAAACAGATGTATTAGACGAAGAACTAATTTATGAAAAACAATATGTCCCAAGAAATACTGAAATAGAAGTTAATAAAACTAAACCAAAACAGGTAGTAAAAACCCAATTCAAAGAAGTAGATAGTGAAGAATTGGAGGCAATATTAAATAGGGCGGATAAAACATTTACAAAAATCCAAAATAAGAGGCAAAGTAAAATTGCCGAAAATAAAAATAAGTAATTTTTAATAGATACTAAATTAATAAATGAGTAGAAGCAAAGTCCATACATTACAAGATGTTAAAGATGCCGATGAAGAAAAGTTAATATTATCATCAACGCAGTATAAAAAATTACTAAAAACAATTAATCAATATGAAAGTGATTTAGAAATAGCACAAGAAAGTACTGATAAAAACGAATTAATGATTATACACCTTAAAGATAAATGTCGCAAATTATATGAATTAGCAAAAACCTATAAAGAGGCATTAAATAACAAAGATAAAGTAGAAAATGCGAATAAAGTATTTATGAAAAAGATGGCGGAAAATGCTAATAAAATTACAGAAGAAATATCTAATAAGAAAACAAGCAAGTATTCTAAAAAATCAAAAGAGGAATTAGAACAATTAGCATTAGCGGATTTGGGAGATTTCTTTAACGAAGTAAATATAGATAATTTATAATATCAATAAATTATAATATGGATAATCATAATAATAATAATATATTAAAAGGTTTCACCAAACAAGAAATTATCAATTATTTAGATGTAAAAGATAGAATAATTGATGTAAAAAATAATATGATAAAACCTGATAATAAATTAAATTATACAGATATGATGATGTATGCTTTGCCTTTTATTTTACTATTAATAGCAATATTAGTTATTTATATTGTCTATAAAAATCGCAGAATTAATACTAACGATGATAATGATAGTAAATGTAAATAAATTATTTTTTTGTTTATTCATAAAAAAAAATGACGAATTGTATTGAAATTAATACATCAAACAAATATGGCGACTGAAATTGTATGCTCTTTAAAGAAATGTTATTGCGATGAAGTCCATTCAGGCGATACTAATTGGTGGTTAAATAATTTAATTGAATATTGCGATAATTATAATACTGATATTGATACTATTGTTAAAAAAGTAAATGAGTATGGAACTTACGATGCTATGGTATTATACAAAAAATATAGGGGAACAAATCACTCTGGAATGATGGATATTAATCAATATTATAAACCTCTTTATTCAGTAATTTTACAAGAAGAGATTATTGAAAATTATGCTGATGAATTGAGCGAATATACTGGCGAAGAATAAATAATATTTATTATTGTTATGATGTATATAAATGTAGAAATGTATTTTTAGTTTATAATTTTTTTTATATATATGGGTAAATAAAAATAAAGAAACTTTTTATAGTACCAAAATGCGGTGAAATTAGAATAAATTAATATATTGCGTTATATTAGAGTAGTAATACTAAATATTTTTTAATATTTATTATGAGTATTGATGTAAAATTATCGCAAGAAATATATGGCGATATTAATGAAAATAATTTTTATAATTTACTAAAACAGAATGGTATTATTAATATAACTCAAACAGATAAATATTCACCATACGATTTTAAGATTAAATTAAATAATAAAATTATATATATTGAATTAAAGACAAGAACTATAACAAAGGAACAATATAAAACAACAATTCTCGCAAGAAACAAGATTGATTTTTTTATTGATATACCTAAACGAAACAAAATATTTTATGCTATATTTGGTTTTATAACTGATAAAAAAGAAATGGAATATTACTATATCAAGTATGATGATGATTTATTTAATTCTTATGAAAAACAAGTCATATTCAATAAGGAACATTTTAAAATCCCTATTACTGATTTAACCCATATAAGTAATCTATATCATCAATTAGGTACTTAATTTTTATATTTTCATATAAGTTTATGAAAAAATCAGGTGCGTTTAAAAATAATCTTATATCGGTAAAAAATATGTCTATATTAAAATAGTACTAAATGGCGAAAAGTAAATATAGTATTGTAAAAGGCAAAACTGGGAAAAGTAAAAAGGTTGTAGTTATGGGTAAAAAAAAGGTATTATACAAAAAAGTAGGGTCTTCTGCGATGTATGTTATTAGCAAGAAACGCCATATTAAATTATCCGCTTATAAAAAATCTAAAATGAAAGGTGGTGAAGGTCAAGATGGAGGAGCAAAGAAAAGAAGAAAAAGAAAAAGAAATCTTGGAGGTGGAATAATGGATTTTTTAACTGGTAATAATCAAAATCAAGACGGAGGAGCAAAGAAAAGAAAACGCCGTAAAAGAAGAACTTAAAAATAATTGAGTAATTTATTTTTATAATTTTTATTGAATACGAATAGATACGAAAAGATGCGAAATGAATTCAAATGAATTCAAATGAATATTAATGAATATTAACGAATACTAATGAATACTAATGAATACTAATGAATATTTAAGCGGTTAATAATATATCAGTATTAACTTCATAGTATTTATTTTCAAACATAGTTTCATATTGCTTTAACTGATTTTTCATAAATATAAAACTCCTTTTCATTTCTAATAAATCCATTATTAAATCGGTAGTCTTTTCTTTATAAATTTTAGAATAATCATTATTAGTTTCATTTAGTATATTAACCGAATTACAACAAGGACATTTATAAGTCAAATCAATTGCCTCATTATATTCATCAATATCTAAATCATAATCTATTTTACTTATACAATTATCGCATACCGAATTGATACAAGTATTACAACTGATTAAATTAGTATCAGTAGTATTATTTAAACATATACAGCATTCATTCAAAATAGACATTAAACTTATTTTAATAATACATAATTAATTCTTATAATTATAAAAGTATTATTTAAAGAAAATAATATTAATATTATTATACTGATAATGGAATATAGTAAAAATGATAAAGAGTATATTAAACATATTAATAGATTTATGGATAAAAAGTTTTGTAAAGATTTATTTGGAATAGATGACGAGAGTATGATAAGACAATTTATACATATATTAACTAAAAAAGAAAAATTAAACTTTTGTAAGGAGATGAGTTATTATAGAGAAATATATACTGGATTAACTCAAAGACAGCATTTCAAAGCATTATTAGATAAATATAAAAGACAGAAATTTCATAATGTAGTATTTTCTAAAAGTGATTATGATAATATTAACGAGCATATTGAATTAAAAAGATTAGAGTTGGAATATGAGGATTTATATGGTAGTAATTTTTATGAAGATTTAGAAAATGGTAAATTAGTTTTAAGTAGTTTTAAATAATACTTTATGTATGTTAAAATCATATAAACTTTTTTTTACATAATTATTATGGTACAAAATAATTTAAAATATTAATTACAATACCTTATGAAGATGATATATTAAATAAAAAATGATATAAATATTAAAATCTTATATAATAATAACAAGAACATATTTTAATTAATATGTCTGTATTGATAGATACGCCTTCTATTGCCCCTTATGAATGTAAGGATAAATATGAAGAGGTAGATGAGAATACTTGCGAAATATGTTATAGTAGTTTCAAGGAAGATAAAATTGAATGTAAAACTTGTAAAAACAAAATCTGTTTTAATTGTTTTAATAAAAACCCAGTTAAAGATATTGGAATTGCTAATCCAAGCGAAGATTTATGGGAGAACGGAGATGGATATATTTATTTATTTATGAAATGCTTTTTTTGTAGAAAAGAAAATAAGTATAATACAGCAAATTTTACAAGAAGACAAACGAATATTTTAAATAATAATATGGTAAAGGAAACTTGCGATTTTATTAAAAAATTAAAAACAATAGAACCATATAACGCTTATGAATTAGATGTTATAAAAAAAACAAATGATATTAAAATGATTTTTGATATAGTAGAAGAGAATAATATTCTTAAAGGGAAATTAAAATATTACGAAAATATGGAGGAAAACCTTATGAATATGAAAATGAAATTAGAAAGTTTAAATGTTTCTTATAATAAAAATATCGGCGATTATAATAATTTAGTTAATGATTGTAATGATGCGAAAAAACAAATTTTACAAATGAGTTATGCTAATCAATATATATGTAATCAAAGGGATAATAATAAAACTATTTATAAGACAGCAATTGATACTATACAATCTAAAAATAAAAATAAAAATTTAGACAAAATGATTATCAAGATAAAGGAAGATGCTGATAAATTAACAAGCGAACCTGAATTAGTAATAAAACAAGAGTTTAATGAACTTGTTAAAAAATGACTTATTTTTATTATCTTATATAAAAGTATATAAAGAATATTGTTGTATATATACATAATGACTGATATTAATAATATTACTGAAACTCAAATTACGGAAACTCAAATGACGGCGGAGCAAATTAAGAAAGAAAAACAAAAAGAATACCGAAGAAATTATTATAGAAATTATTATAGAAATAACGAAGAACAGAGAAAGAAACATAATCAAAAAACCTCATTAGCAAAAAGTAAAAGGTATGGAGAGGATACGGAGTTTAGAGAGAAAGCAAAAGATTATAGTAAATTTTATAAGTTTCAAAAGAAAGTAGAAATTAATGAAAAATTAGCAAAGTTAGAATTACTTGAAAAGATTTTAGGAAATAATATTGATATTCAAAATAGTAAAATATCGGTGAAAGCATAGGTACTAAAAAATGATTAATGTTTATTTTTTTTCTTATATAAAAGTATATAAAGAAAGCAGTTGTATATATAATAAGATGGAGATAAATACTGATGATATAAATATATCAAAAGAATATTTAAAAGATTATGAAAAAGGTAAGAGTATTTTAATATCTAATATTATTGATAGACCAAAAGATACTATTGAAAAACCTAAAATAAATGATACTAATTTAGATTTAGTAGAATTAAATGATGTTAAAGATGAAAAATTGAAAAATACATTCATATTTAGAAGACTTGGATTATTGAAAGAAGGAAATTGTTTATTTAGACAAGGGTATAAAATATGTTTCAATATCAATAAACAAAAATTATACCTTTTGAAAGCAGGAACAAAACCAAATATATTCTATTATAAAATTGTAAATGGTATATTATTTATAAAAGACGATGATGAAGGTAAAGATGAAAAAGGTAATAAAAATAATGTAAATGATATTACAGATATTGAATTATTACGAAGACTTTATCAAAAAGGCGATATAATAATATCATTAGGTTTTAAAGAATTAGGAATTGCTAAATACGATACTTTAAATAAATTAGATGATAATGGTATTTGCGAAGTGTTATACAATTATGATGCTGAAAATCTATATATAGACGATGAATATACAGACATATTTTACTCATTCTATTTAGATTTAGATGTTGATATTAAGAAAGATAGATTTTTAGATAATAATATTAAGAAATGCGATACGATACTAAAAACAAGTTTAGAATGTATTGTTAAGACATTAAAAGAAACATTAGATTTTACTATAAACAATAATGATATATTTATAGCAGATGCGAATGGTGATAATGAAATTGAAAAACCAAATACATATAAGTATTCTAAACATATTCATTTACCAATTTATACCAAATATATTAATGAACTTAAAATATTACATACATATCTAAATACAATAATATTCAATAAAAATAAATATTGTTTCAAAGATGATAAGGTAGTATATGATAATTCTGTTTATCTAAAAAATAACGATTGTAAAACATATAGAAAATGGAGAATGTTAAATCAAACCAAACCAAGAACAAATAGAATATTAAAACCATTTAAATTAGATGGTTATGGTTATAGCGAAAATGTAAAAGATTATAATTGTATGAGATATGGAGTAAATAATTTAGAAACAAATACCCTATTTATAGATGGTATTGATACAAATAATAAAAAAATAAACATAAGTAAAATAAGAGAATTGTTAAATTATAATGCTAAAACCAATTTAGGTATTGATGAAAAAGATAATAATATAGTATTTGATTGTTTGGATTACAAAATTAAAACAAGTAAAAACGATGAGTTAAATTATGATAATATTGTTGATATATATAGAAATTATAATGATGATATAATTTCATTAGTAGAATGCTGTTTAAAAGTAATACCAAATGATACAAAAAATAAACAAGAATTTACATTTTGGATAAAATTGGGTAGAATTCTTAAAAATATAGGATTAAAACATTATCAAAACCAAGATAAATTATATGATATTTTCAAAAAATGGACTTTAAGAGCATACAATCAAAAAGATATTATTGATGCTAATATGAAATGTAATAGGATATGGAATTCAATAGAACTAAATGAAGACAAAAATATAGGCATACCATCATTAATAGTATTTGCGACAATTTGCGACAAGGATTTTAATTTAAAGAAAATGTATGTAAAAAATTACAGGGACTTTTATGATATTGATGTTAAAAATTATGGATATGATATTTATACTTTAAAAAACGACGAATATTTTAAAGATGTAAATGTTAAAAAAGTATTGAGTTATAATTTAATTTTAGTATCTCTAAATGTTGGTGAAGGTAAAACAGAATATATGTTAAATAATATTTTAGGAGATATTCTAATACCATTTAGCAACCGCATATTATTCGGTAAAGATATGACGGCAAAATGTAAATCTTCTTTTGGAGATGAAAATGTATCATTCTATCTAAATGATAAATATAATACAGATTTTGATACAAATAAAAAAGCATTTATAGTATCAATACAATCTCTTTCTAAATTTGATGATTATATTAGCGAATTAATTAGTAAAGGAAAACAAATAGTATTATTTTTAGATGAGTTTGAGGCATTATATGATGCTGTTATATGCGATACGACAAATAAAAAACTATTACCAAACTTTAAAACATTAGTAAAATTATGGAAAAAAGCAAAATTGAGAATACCAGTTGATGCTTTTATATCAAAACGCTCTTTTGAATTAATAGAGATTTTAAATAAAGAAGCAGGATTAACACCTAAAAAATTATTCATAAATGCTGATAAGAGAAATTTATATCCAAAAACTTTAACAATTAAAGGTATATCTAATGATAAATATGAAAAAGACTTGATGGAAAAACTTATATGTATTGATGCTAAAAAAAGTTTATCTAATGGTGATAAGTTTGTAATGTTTAGCGAGTTTGCTGAAATATGTAATAAACTAAATAAATCTTTAACTGAATATGGATTATCAAATAAAGAAATATTAACAATAACAAAAGACGAAAAAGAAGATAATGTAGAGAAAATTGAAGATATTATGAATAATACAAAAAAATTAATTGAATATTTATGTTGGATTTATAATAGTTGTATATTAAATGGTGTATCTTTTACTGAAAAACATTTTAACATAGGTTATATAATAATTGGTAATTTTGGTATATCAGCAAATGATACATTAAATGCGTCATTTAGAAGTAGAACAACAACTAATTTTAATGTTTATTATTTACATTCAGGTTGTAGAGGTAAAAGAACATTACTAAAAACATTTCCATTAAACGATTGTATTATAACAGATATTAGAAACAATAAAATAAATGCTGATTATAATAATATTTGTAGAAATGGCGACAATTTTAATGATATACTAACTATACCTGATGAATATCAAAAATTATACTATTATCATAATAATATTGATAGTTATTCAAGACAAATATTAACAAGTGATGTAAAATATTATAAAAAAGACGAATTGGGAAATGATAATTATGATGAAAAATATTTAGTTTATAAAACATCTAAAAATAATTACGAAGAATTTACAACTATAATTAATCCAAATAATAAAGATATGAAAATAAATATTGAAAAATTAATATCAATTGGTAAGAAGTTTAATAATTTCAATAATGTTTTCAAGTATGAAATATTAACTAAATTGGCGAAAGATAATGGTAATATTGTTAAATATGATTTAATAAATGATTACGAACTAAAAGAAAATGATTACGATGGTAGTTATAATGTTAAAAATACTTTAAGCGACGAACATATAAAAAGTAATTTAGAAAAACATTTAACTAAACATATACAAAAAGATAAAGAATATGATGGATATGGTAAGATAAAAATAAAAGATATTAATGATGTAATGAAAAACGAAACAATTGAAAATGAGAAAAAGCGTTGTAATTATGTAGCAAATATAATAAATCACTATTATTATAATAACAAAGATTTACGAGAAAAATTATTTAAATTATGTAGTATTTCAGGATATTATGAAGATTTTATATATAAATTGGTAATACTAAAAAACCAAAAGAATATTGAAAAATATATCAAAACATTTAATTACAAATATATTAAATCTTTAATTGATGAATTGAATAAACATTATGATAATGAAGAAATAGATTGTTTTGATAATTTAGATAAACTATTTGATTTAGAATTTACTAATGTAGAATTATATAATGCTAATGATTTTAAAAATAAAGTAAAAGATATAGCAACAGAAAGTAGAAAATTTTATAAAAAACCAATACCAACAATTTATAAAAAAAATAAAGGCAATAATGTAAATAATAATGCTTGTTTAAAATGTTTTATAAATGATATTAATGAGATTTTAGAACCAATAAATATTAAATTTATGGTAGAAAAAACAGACAAAGAAATACGCAAATTTATAAAAGATGATAAAGGTAATAATTTAGAAAGAATTAGATTTAATAGATATTTATGTATTAGTAAAAATACGAAAGATATATATTGTAATGATAATGATGGGGACGAAATACATTTTAATTTAACAATAAGAGAAATTATAAATAATTTTAGAGAACCAGCGATTAGCAAATACAATTTTATAGAAGAGGAATAATATTTTAGAGATAATAATAATAGCGAAATGATAATGAATAATTAGAATAATTTTAGAAGTCCCAATTTTGTTGCCGAGAGCATCTTTTTTTTTTATTAATTTTACTAAAAATCAAATTAAAGAGGTTTTATAAGAGGTTTTAAAAGAGAAAGTAAAAAGGTATTAAAATTGGTATTAAAGAAATGTCCCAAAAGTGCCTATGTTTTTTCAGTTTTCTAATAAGAGAACTGAATAATTAGGGGCACTATTGGGACATTTTCTAAACACACCTAAAAAAGTCAATAATTTAGTATTAAAGAATGTCCCAAAAATCCCAAATCATACCTTCATTTTTCAGTTTTGGTATATATGCTAAAAAAGTCAATAATTTAGTATTAAATAAAATCCCAACTTATACCCAATTATTCAGTTTTGGTATATATTGAAAATCAATCAATTTCGCCAAAAATCATAGGTATATGTCTATGAACTCGCTAAAATCTAAAATATGGTAAGGATTTTAACATATACTAAAAAAATAATAGAGCAATTCATATACCTAAAA
>Ga0181394_1000796_pt1 | contig 13777 bp, 3 predicted proteins | sample 17SPOviralmetaG_FD_130123 | JGI IMG/M metagenome (GOLD analysis project Ga0181394, IMG submission 130123) | Marine viral communities from the oligotrophic San Pedro Time Series (SPOT) site, San Pedro Channel, CA, USA - 17 SPOT_SRF_2010-11-23 | ecosystem: Environmental > Aquatic > Marine > Strait...
GAATTAAATTTAATTTTTCTACTCTTGAAATGTGGGCATTTACTATCATTGAAAAACTACCTCCAAAATCGGTTGTTTCGGTTGATAAAGCATAATCTGGGTCTCTACCCATGAAAAGTTGATTTTCTATTCTACTGTCAACTTCATAAAAATTGTTGCGAAAAAGTATTAAATCTCCTACTTGTGGTAGTAAATTTATGTCTTTAAGTTCTTGTTTTAAAAACGTAAAACTAATGGTTTGATTAACGTCAGGACCAAAATCGTCGGACGACCACGATTGGTCCTGTCTGTTCATTAAACATGCTATTTTTAATGGTTCATAATAGTTTTTACCGGGTGCCTCACCGTAAACATTTACGTTAGTTTGTTCTAAAGCAAATTTATAATATGCGACTTCTGTTTGAATGATGTCGTTTATGATTTCTTTACTTAAACTTTTAAATAATGATACGTCTCGTGATCCACCAAATAAAGCCATTATTTACGTTTTAAGGTTTCTAATTTATATTTGAATGTTTTTACACCTGGTACTCTTAAGTCTGTTGGGCCCCCATCTGACGTTATAATGTCTTGTCTGATTTGTTCTAGGTTAGTTTTTGAGTCTAATCTTGTTACAAATTTAATCATAACTAAAGTGTATTCAACACCTTCTCTTTGTGGGTATTCTGGGGGTGTAATGTTACGAACAGTTGTTATACTTTTAACAGCACGAATTGAATCTAATATGTCTGTTATTGATTCTTTTCTACTTGATAAAATTTCAGCTTGAACCTCGAATGTGTTCAGCATTTCTGTTAGTATGTTTGTTAATTTAATCATTATCCTATGTAAATTGGGTATGGGACTTTGTAGAAGGTTTCTTGAGTTAATTGAGCTTCTTGATTTTGTCTTTCAAGTTGCTTAACTCTGGTTGTTTCTTCTAAAAAGTTTTTTAATTCTTCAATTAAGGCTGTTTTTTCAGATGCTGCTTCGCTTAATAGTCGAGCATAATCTAAAGTTGTTGTGTCACCTGGAATTGGAACTGACTGATATTTACCTCTTACACTACCTAACATTTCTTTAGCTAATGCTAAAGCATATCTACGAATCCACTGTCTTCCAGGTTCGTTGATAAGTTTGTATGTTGGATTAGTGTAAGGAACATTTGACATGTTTGTTATACCGCCGGTTGTGTCTTTGACTGGATTGTTTGCAACTGACTTTAAAACATACTCATAATGTAAAGTGTAACTTTGTTTTGGTATAGGAAATAATTTTAAATATCTATTATCTTCTACATCAAAATGGTATGCTGATTTTCTAATTGAATCATTTAATTCAATTGCTTGTAATTTTAAAACGTCAAAATACATTGGCATTAACATAAAGTTAACACCTGGTGAATAATTACCAAATCCAAATGTTTGCATTAAAGACTGAATTCCTGTACCTGTACCTGCGTATGGATCAAAATATCTGTTAATTGCTGCTGGTGTGTAATGGTAAACTCTTTTTAAGTAAACCGCCTCTGAACCACTTAATGATGATGACACGTTTGACAGTAAATCATAACTTTGTTGACCTGCTGCTACATTTAAGGTTCCTTTTTCTAATTTGTAATTTCCACCTGCCCCGTCAGCTTCACTACCATACTGTTCAGCTATGTTAAGTGTGTTACCTAAATTTGGTGTAACTATGCTGTCATTTAAATTTGAACCTGTGGATGTGCCTTCTAAAGTGTGGAAAGAATTTATTATTTGGAAATGGTAAAGTTGAGAACCATACTCGTTAATTGCTTCTTCAAAACAAGTAAATAAATTTACTGCTTGTAGTTCAATGTCTACTAATGGATAACCCATACGTCTAACACACCAATCTGCTACTTTGTCTGCGTCAGATTGAAATTGGGTGTCTGTGTCGTAAAACCCAAAGGGTGTATCTCCTGGAAAAAATGATGATGAGCCGGGCCAGATAGGTATGTTTGCCATAATTTAGTAAGGTTTGTTCGTGTATAAATATACAAAAAAACTAAATTAATTGATCTTTTTAATCTGATCCTGTAATTGTTTTATTGTAGTTCCTTGTTTGTCTATTTGGTTTTGTTGGTCTTTGATAGCTTCAATTAATAAGGGAACTATTTTATCATATTTAACCCCTTTATAGCCGTTTTCTTTATCCTGAACTAACGATGGGAGTACTTTTTCAATTTCTTGAGCTATTACACCTACATCTTCACCTTGATATACATTTTGGTTATTATTCCAATCAAACGTGTATCCTCCAATTTGTTTAATTTTTTCAATTGGATTTTTAATAGGTTTAACATTATCCTTTAAACGATTATCAGAATTAGAAAATGCAATTATGTCATTAGTAGAAGCTATAATCCCATCAACATGAAGTCTATAAGTAGGGTGGGATGCTGTTCCTATTCCTACATTATGTGAGATTTCTTTTGTTGTTATACCATCATGTTGTGAATTTGTATCTTTTACCCATAATTCTTCGGGGATTGGGGGGATAGTAATATCATTACTACCACCTCCACCATAACTTCCAGTGTAATAGAATTGACCTGAAGCAGTATCTACCATTACTGTTTTATAGGTAGTAGTTGCATTTTCTTCTATACCTCCTACAAATAAATCACCACTTGCACTTATATCACCTTTTACTGTAAGTGTTTTTGTTGGGTTTGATGTTTGAATACCTACTTTATTATTATATACTGTATTATCTTTATTTACACCAAAAATAATATTATGGTCTGTATCCTTATTGTTAGATAATCTGAAGTCATCTCCTGTGTGGTTTATGTTAAAAATACTATCTCCCTTAGTATTATATAATTCAAGTGAGGTTTCGGATGAAGGGGATACTATCCTAACAGTACCATTATTAACATGAAGTTTGGTTTTTGGAGTTATAGTTCCAATACCAACATTCCCACTTGCTGAAATGTAGAGTCTAGTTTCATAATCACCAAGTGATGATTTTGCTAAGTTGGCAGCTGCTCTAAAATTGATATTTCCCTGAGCTGAACTTGTGGAATAAGAATTTATATAAAAATTATTACCAAAATGGTTAATTTCATTGGAATCAAATGCTAATTGCCCATGACCACTAGAATGAGAAATAAGGAGAGAAGCACTAATTGATTGAGATATAGGGTTTATACCAAATCCTATTGTTTCAGTTGAATGTATATGTAAACTAGATGTAGGGCTTGCTGTTCCAATACCAACATTACCTGTTTCTGTGATTCTCATTCTTTCTCGGAATGAACCATCTACGTCATCTGATAATTCAAATGTTAAGTCTGCACCATAGTTTGCACCTGTTCTGTGAGCACTTACTTTAGCAGAACAAACATCAGCATGATTTTTTAATTGAATAGAGGCTTTAGTTTCACCCTCATTTGCGCTATTTTCAAATGTAGAAATAATCTGCTCACCGGATCCTGATACTAAAACATGTAATTTAGTTTGGGGGGCTGTAACTCCTATACCAACATTTCCTTTTGGAAGAAGTTGAAGATCTCCTATTGATGATGATATAACAAAATCATTTTGTGCCCCATCCCAATAAATTAAAGATCGAGGTACTGTATTTTCTCGAAAATCTATTATTGAGTCTTTGTTTGTTCCACCAATTGAATCTATTATTAATGTAGGATTATGAATTTTTTCTATTAAAACATTACCTTCTTTAACATGTAATGATTCAGAAGGTGTAATTCCATTAGTTCCAAATTCACCTACACCTAATTCACCATCATTTGTAAGGATCATTTTGGAACTCATGCTAGATTGACCCCCATCAGTAATGAAATGAAAATCACCAACATTAAAGCCTGTGTTTTGGAATGCTATTCTACCATCTGCGGTATTTGATCTAAAATCTAGATTTGCATAAGAATAACCAAAAGTTGATGAATTATGAATTAAAACACCAGTACCGGCTTCTCCACTAAGTAGATTTTTATCAGTTACATCAGTTGCATTATCATTACTTGTTACTGTAAGGGTTTTTGATGGGGTAGAAGTTCCTATACCAATTTTACCCTCATGAGTGATTCTCATTCTTTCAACATCAACATTATTTATTGCTGTGTAAAATTGAAGATTTGAATCATGAGCTCCAATATTTTGAGCGTAGACATTATCTCTACCCGCAGTTATTTTACCCATATTGAAGAGATCATCATTGAAGAAATTAGTTCCTGCTCCTCCTGCTTCAAATTTTAATGTGTTTGTCTGAAGGATATTACCCTGATCAGTGTTAGATATTACTAAACGTACATCTGTGTCTTCATTAGATGGGGTTGGATTAGCTGCTATTAGTAACCCTAATACACCTGAACCTGAGAGGGATTCAATAAATGTTTGATTGGTATTATAAGGTTCGCTTTTTTCTCCTAAAAATAGTTTGTCTGCTTTAATGGTACCTTGGACTTCTAAGGAAGGTTGATTAAAAGGTGAATATCCTAATATTCTTACATCATTGGATGTTTCTATCCTTTCATCTGCATCTCCTTCACCTTTTAATTCCCAATAACCTTTAGGTACATTAGATAACGATGCTGAAACATCAGGATGACCTGGAATAGATAAAGTACTATTCATTGAAACTGACCCTGTAAATTGGTGGGTATCTATATCTATTTCATCACCAAATACTGTGCTACCACTTGAAACTAAAGCTGTTGCATCTAAAAATGAAAGGCCTTTAAAAGTAATTCCTGTGTCTACATTAACAATACCATCTACATGTAAGTTAGAAGCTGTTATATTACCACTTGCACTTATATGACCTGATGCTGTTATGTTAGTTGCTGTAACATAGTCATCTGCTATTATGTTTTTAGCTATAACATTATTACTTGCGCTAACATTATTTGAAGATGTTATGTTGTTTGATGTTACATATTGTGATGTGGTAAGTCTACGGGAAATAATATCATTACTTGAACTAATTATTCCTGAGGATGTTATGTTGGTTAAGTTTTTTAAACTAAAACTACCTAAATCTAAATCTTTAGATGCAGTATGGCTACCTAAATCATCTCCTAACCTAAGTGCTTCTGAAGAAGTAAAGAAAAAATTACCACTTTCACTATTATATGTTATTATATTGTCTTGATTGGCTTCAGTTAATCCTGATAAAAGTAAACCAGAACCTGTTATGTCGGTGTCGGTTTTGATTTCTCCACTTGAAGAAATTTTTCCGTTTACTACTAATCTATAGTCTCCTGAGGTTGGTGTGTCTGCATTGATCGAAGCGTATTCTCCTACTTTTAAATGACTGTCAATTAAAACTTTATTTTTAGTCCCAGTACTTTCCCCAATTTTAACATCGAAATCACTATTAGGACTACCTAATAAACTAATTCTATTATCAGTATCTATAGTAATACTCTTTAAATTACTTCCATTTCCATTAACTATAGAGAACATACCCCCATGTAAATCAAGTATATCATTAGTGACCCCACCATTATAGTTTATACTAAACCCTGTGTCATCATCGAATATTATCCTTCCACTAGTATTATTTCCATCTGAACCTAAAGTTTTAAGGAAAATTCCTTTAGGGGTTAAAGTATCTGAATTTGGGTTAAATACTAATAATTCACTGTCAACTGTAAGTGATGAGTTAGGTGAAGTAAATCCTGAAGTTCCTATGGTACTACTACCAGTGACTTTTAAAGAACCAGTAATTAAAATATCAACTGAGGATGTAGCATAACTTGTACTATCATACCATATTGTGCTTTTAGCATTTTCAGCATAACTTGCTGTTATTGAGTAGCTGGAACTTAAAGTATAACTTGATGTAGTTGAAAAACTAGCACTTTCTACAAAGCTTGATGTAGTTGAAAAACTAGCACTTTCTACAAAGCTTGAACTTAATGCGTAGCTTGAACTTTCTACAAAACTTGAGCTTAATGCGTAGCTTGAACTTATAGCAGCACTTGAAGAATTTGCAAAACTTGAGGTACCCGTAAGGTTACCTGTGAAATTATTGGTGAGTTCTTGGGCAAATCCATAATATTTAATTTCATTTATGTATACGGAAGTAAATTGCCCCCCATCCTCTACTTCACTATTTGTAAATGTTGCCCTATACCATCTGTAAGGGTTAGTATTAGTGAATGAAAAATCATGATTACTTTCACCCTCAGTAGTAGGTTCTTTTGCTATACCAGTCCAATTTAAAGCATCATTAGACCCTGAGATTTGTACTGATTTGTGACGGAAAATTGACATGGGGTAATTTATAAATACCCTTGTTACAAAATATTTATTTCCTAAGTACCCCTCTACATCAAAATCTATATGGAATAGATTAGTATCATCACGAAATCTTTGATAATATGTATTAGAAGTACCATCTTCATTTAACCCATTAAATACTAAATAAGGAGATTTACCTTGGTATTCAGATTTTGACTCTGTTATATAGGTCTCATTTACTTGATTATTAATAGGTAATTGTGTTGAAGGAGATGATAAAGAAGTATTGTCTACTAAGGGGAATAAATTATCAAGATCTACATTGGAAGCAAAACTTGATGTACCTATTACATTTCCTATAATATTACCACTTGCGCTTATATGACCCGATGCTGTTATGTCTGTAGCTGTAAAAGTACCATTTATTATAGTGTTGCTGAGAGTAGTTGAACCTTCTGTTTGGCTAATGTTAGAACCTGCTAGTGTTAAACCATTTGTGTTTAAAATAACAGTATCAAATAAAACATCATTATTAAATGTTAGTGAAGAACCTACACCACCTTGCATGGTTTTTCCATTTAAGATTAATTCACCTCCTAATGTTGGAGAAGGGTCATCTTGTAATTGAGTTAATCCTGTAAGTGCATCAGAGGTTGCTATAACAACACTACCCCATTTTAAAGTTCCAGCTGAACTATATAATTTATTACCCCCATATGATGTGTTTGAATCACTAAGTCCTATGTAAGAATCAGACCCTGAAACTTCTAAAGATCCTGTTATAACAGCAGCACCATTAAAAGGGAATCCTATACCAGAACCATCTATATGGGCAAAACTTGTTGCTGTTAAAGGTCCGTTTATTTCTGCACTACCTGTGATTCCAACGGATCCTGTAAAAATGTGAGTTGTACCACTAGGAGTACCACTTGAACCAAATGAAGTATCACCTGTAATTGATGATTGTTCTACATCTACAGTTGTAAGACTTATTCCATTAAGGTTATATGTGGAAGCTTCTATACTAGATGCTGTTATAATTGAAGCTGAAATTATACTTGCAGTTATATTTAGATTAGGTTTTAAACTTTCAGCATGACTAGCTGTTATAGCCGTTGTAGCTATGTTTGCTAAAGAGGCTGAATCTGCATAGCTTGAGCTTAATGTATAACTGGAAGAAATTGCATTTGAGGCTGTGCATCTTAGTTCTGTTTGAGATAAAGTTAAAGTGCCTTCTATATTAGCATCTCCTGTTATGTTTATGTCTACAAAATTTTCAGTTACTGTTTGGGGTAAAAATGTTTCTGGGAATGCTTCTACAGTAGATGATCTATAATGACTAGCCGATATATTTACTGAGACTTGTTGGCCCCCTACTTCTGATGTCTCATAAACAGATGCATGTCCAAATTTTGATATCAGACCTGGGCCTGACTCAAGGGTACTTGGTTCGGATCCTGGAGTAAAACTCCCACTTAGCATTTCTATTGTGGGGTAAGGTAATTCTTTAGATTTATTTATAAATCTTGCTTTTTGTTGAAAAAAACCAACAAATGTGTTTACCTGATCTGGACTGCTTTCAAAATAATTTAACCTTTGATAAATATAAGGGGTTACTCTTAATATTTCACTAGCAATAGATCCTGCTGTGGGGTTTAAAGGACCTACTTTACCATTTACGAGTGTTGTGTCTTGATTGTATGGATTTCCTGATTGGGTTAGATAATATTTATTTATAAATAATTCTACATTATCTTGACTGATGGAACCTTGTTGGGTATTAAATAATAATGAGACACCCAACAATGGTGATACACCTTTTATTTTAAAATCAAAAGCATCAGTAACAGGCCAGCCTACTACATCACCTCTCCACCTGTTTTGGGAAGTAAAAGTAGAAGTATTAAAATAATTTGACCCCGTAAATATATGTTCTGGGGGTATTATTAATGATGATGTAAATTCTCCTGAAGATGCTGTATAAAAACTAGGATTAACTGTACCTGAATCTAGGACTTGTTGTGTTCTAATTAGAGTAGGTAGTATACTTAATCCTGTTATTGTTACGGGATCATGTGTAGAACTTGAATTATTGTAGGTAAAATTACTTGGGTTGGTGTAAGGGTAAGTAGGAAACCCAGCATATACTTGTTCTACTTGTAGTCGAGGAATACCATTTTCTATTGTTACTGAAGCACTAACATGTTGGATACAATTAGTATTAATAAGATCTCTTAATTCGTTAGCTATAGATCCTGAGGTTTTACCTGAGGGGTTATATTTTATAGGTGTGTAGTAGAGGTTGGCTACTTTATTATTAAAACCAGCACCTAGCGGATAATACCTAAATTCAAATTTACCTCCTATAATATCTGAGTCTAGGGGGAAGTTATCCCCGTCATTATCTTCACTTGATTGACCTTCTAAATCATCATTTTCATCAAATTTATGAGCTGGATCATAAGCATCAATGCGTATGGAAGGACCGAAAAAACCAAAACTTTGATTACTACCTTCTTTATCTGTGATAACATCAGAATGAATATTAACATCACTATCATCATTTATAGGATTATTAATGGAGCTTGAAAATCCTATAAAATACCCTAAGTCATTTACCCCACGATTACTACCATGTACTGTGTTGACAAATAAACCATGATGGCTACTTTCAGATACATAAGGTCTACCAACTGAGTCAGCATCTGTCATAATTAAAATGGAAGAGGATAATCTAGCATTATCACGAGCAAAGTGGGAAGGTCCTCCATAAAGTTGGCTTTCAGCTGTACCAAATTCGATTCTATGTTGCCTGGCTAAAGCTGTGTTTAAATTTACACTTTCTCCTGTGTTGAATGTTAAATCACCCTCTGATGTTACTTGAGGTTCTAAACTCAATTGTGCTGATGATGAAACAACGTTTGTTCCTTCTAAATCTGCTAATCCTCCCCCACTGCCTGTAGGGCCAATGTATCTGTATGCTGCTAGATATAATGGATGGTTATATCCTGATAGATTTGGTTGTTGTCCTGGAGAACCATCAGGGTGAGTTTGGGCCATTACATGAAGGACTCCTTCTTTATAATCAAAAACTAAACCTCCATGTTGTTTGTTAAAAGCATCAATTGGTTGAGAACGTAAATGAGAAATTGGGCTATTTTGTGCAGGATTACCCGTAGCTGTGCCATCACTAGTTTCAAAAAGTCGAAATGTATATCCTGCTCCAAATTTATAAGGGGATATAAAGTTTTTTAGTCTTTTAGATTGAGAAGTAAATAAAGTTGCAGCTGAACCTACTGCTATACCATTATAACCATCTTCACTCTCATGTAAATAATATGTGTCATTAAACATATTAAGATCTGCATCCCCATTAAAATTAAGATCAAACGCACAATATGCTTGATTTTCAGTATTTTCAATTAAAGTTAAAGGTACTAGTACATATTCTAAATTAGGATAAGTGTTGGCACCGGTACCTGTAGTGTCAGACACTTCAATACTACCGTATGATTCATAAAAATCGGTAGGGTAATTTCGAGATAGTTCTCTTGTTTTTCCTGTTTTAGTTATTAATGCATTAAAATCACTTGTAGATTGGGGGATGGTTTCGGGGGCAGCTATAATGTCTTCATTATATATGTTAAAACTTTTACCAAATGTTTCATTATCTAAAGTTTGCTTAAAAGTACTACTATTAAGTATACCAAACATTCCCTTAAATGCAAGGGAATTTTTTTCAACCTCATGGAATGGGAGTTTTCCTTGGGATAATAAATCGTCTATATTTTTATCTAAAGCCATGCTTATCTAGGTTATATATATAAATATTAGGTTTTTAAACATCTGGAAGTACTTTTATAGTTTTTATAAACATATTATTAGTATTTTTAACCATACGTACTCTTACAAATATATGTTTATGTCTAAGGGTACATCCCCTTAGATTTACCCTAGTTCTAAAAGCTTCAAATCCATCTGAAGTTGTGGAAGTAGAAAAAGAGTAAAGAGCTGCCCAATGATCTATTCTAACTGATGTAAACCCTGCAAAAGTTGAATTGACTATTCCCCAATGTGTACCTGGTTGGGCATTTGAATTATTTGCGTTATTTGTTTCTGGGCCCGGTATTTTTATATGGATTTGACACTTAGTTGTACTAAAGAAGGTTTCAAAATTAGTTGAATTAGAAAATAATCTCCCACTAAAATCACTACCCCCTGAAGTTACATGACTTCCTGTTACTTCTATGTTAAAGAAATTGTCTGATGAGTTTGCATCTCTAAGATAAAAACACCTATAATAAGTTCTTCCCCCATTACCTATAACAGAATAATTGACAGAATTTGGATTAAGAACGTTTCCAGTAACCCCCGAGTATGATCTATAATCTGTACCAGGACTTTTTGGATGTCTTAAATAACCCAACACTGTTTGTTGTAATTCGTTTGTTTGGGTTACTAAACTTTCAGCAGAATTCCAAGGATTGTTGGTGTTTTGGTTACCCATCCACATAGAATAATCATTATATCCTAAATCGGTAGGTGAAGTATGTAATATACTAGTACCTGAATCATTAGCATAACCTTGACTATCTACAACAGATCCTCTCCATCTGTAATTTTCTTTATAAAAATTCTCTGTGTTTTCTGTAGAATTTATGAAATTACCATTATCCATAAATCTACCAACAGGAAGGGTTATAGAATCACCTTCAATAGAGCTGTTTTGTGTGCTTTTATCACGTTCAAATACATTATATGTAATTTCTCTAACTTCGCCTAATTCATCTGTGGCAAAAGATACATTTCTTCCCATAGTTGGTATATCTACTATACTTGCAGTAGAGTTAATTGTAGGAATTGCAAAATTAGTTTCAGACACATCATTATATTGTAAATGATTTAAATAAACAGCACCATGGTCTGTAGGGGTACCTATACCATCTACTAGTAAGTTACTGCCTGGAGTTGTTCTTGCTATTTTCATTTGATATGTGTCATAAGCCACATTCAATATATTATTATTAAAGCTGGTATTAAAAGCTACATCTTCTAAGAAATAACTAACTCCTGATAAACTCATAGTAGGAGAAGAAGCTACATTAGGATTTTTACTCCAGGTTATAACAGCATTTGTTGTGTCTATTTTAGGTTTTTTATATGGTAAATTAGCTTGGGTATCAGGAGAACCATCATCATAGTACCAATCAAATACATCCATACTTTGTGTGTAAGTAGATGATATATTATGAATTAATTGTAAATAATTATACCCATCTCGAATTTTACTATCTAATTCAATTGAAGCAGCCCAACCTTGATACCCATTAGTAAAAGTACGTCCACCAAATGTTATACTTTGATCCATACTATTAAAGTTACCTACTTGTGTAAGAATTAACCTACCTCCTGTAAAACTTGATGTACCCCCTCCTGGGTAAGATGATAAATTTTGGAAGGTTGTTTTATTACTAGTATTAAAAGGAGTAGCTAAATCATAATTAACTACTGAAGTACCATTTAATTTTAATTCTAACGTACCAAGGTCACCAAAATTAAAAGGTTTATTACTATTACCCGTGTAATTAGCTGTATTGTTTGGGTGGGTGTAGAGTTTAATTTTGTAATTTCCTGGAAGTTCAGAAGCTGCTGGTTGAGTATTTATAATTCTTGGAGAAGAAACAAAAACAGAACCATTAACCATTGGGTTTTGAGGGTAATCAGATTCTGAACCTGAATAATGATCGAATGAATCTGCTGGTAAAAGACCTTGGTAGAATAAATTTTTTCTACCATTAGGATGAGCATCAAAAATTTGTTCAGCAAAATTAGATGACATATTTGCTGGTGGTGGGGGAATTAATTTAATTGTAGTAGACTTTGAATTAAATCCATTTCCTTCTTCATTATTAGTTACTTCTGTTGTAACAGTTACAGATTCTATATCATCAAATTGGCTTATTTGACTTTTATAGATTAAAAATTTAGCATGTCCATATGCATCCCCATTAGTAAATGGAGGGATGTAATATGGTAACGAATCTGATGGTGTGTAATTAATACTTAAATGAGTTGGATAAACTAAATTATTAATTGATGTTAATGGTGGTTCAGTTGTGTTTAAACCATTTGGAAGGGGAGATATGTAAAGAGCATCATAAGAACCCATATTACTATTATAAACATAATAATGTCCTATTCCACTACTATACGATATATTATTATTAAACCCTAAATTTGTACCTATTGTAATTGCAGTAGAACTTGAAAATGCTCCTGTTACATGAATAATTGAATGCGATAAATCTGATAAAATTATATTATCAGGAGTTACACTATTTTGTATAGATGGATTTCCTACAGATGCTGAAATTTCATATTTGATTCTTTCTGCATTTTCTGTTGATGTATTTGTATTACCAGCTGCATTTAATAATATTGGGAATGGGTGTGATATATAATTTCTTTTTATTCCCTGGCTACCCGCTGGTATTGAAGCTGTATGTACATCTGCTGAATTAGTAGCGAATGTAATAGTTTTGGTACCACTAAATCCTCCTACTGTAAAAGGTAATTCATTATGGATAGTTTGGGGTGGTTCTTCAATTGTGGCTTTCAACCTTACCATCACTAATTGGTCTTTACTATCGTTATTATAATTAGCATTTGTAGTTTGGTTTGTTTCTGTACCTGTTAAACCATGTAATACATTTGTAGTACGTTCATTACCCCAACTATTTGATCCTGATTCAGTTAATTCTACTTCTACTTTTAAATTAGTTACTGTGATTTTATTTATGTCACTTAAAGATTTTGAAACTACATGAAATAATTGATTAGAAGAAGGACTGAAATTATAATCTATTAATCCATTATCATGAAGTGATGTGTTTGAAAAAGATGTTTTATAATACCCATGTTCATTATTAACTCCTAAAGAAGTTGGTAACTCACTACCTGTAAATTTAGTGTTGAATGAAGAAGTAAGTCTATATTGGCTATCATAACCGTAAATATTAACACTAGGATCAAGATTTAAACCTAATGAATTTGTAGTTATGATTATTGCGGGGTTATTTACATCAGTATTATGGTTTCCTCTTCCTTCATGGGTTAATTGTAAAGTAAGAGGATCATGTGTATAACCTAATGGATCTATTCTTTTTCCTGTAAATAGAAATCTTGTAACTGCAGAACCTGTAAACTGATCAGGTATACCTGATCCTGTTGCTAAGGTTTTAAATCCATTATATATAAATTTTGAGATAAAAGCAGGGTTAGCTTCATCTATATTATTATTGCCCTGATTAGATTCACCTACTAGTTCAGTAACTATACTACTTATTTGGATAAAAGGATCTGCTGTGTCTACTACATCTATAGAGGTTGTTGTTGGAGTTTCGATTGTTAATTCATTAGTACCAGGGAAAGGAGCATCTACGTCTACTATTTGGTAACTAACATTACCTGAAATAATGAAATTTTCTGTACCTCCATAATTACTACTATCAAGGGTTAAATCAATATCATTTGTAAACGCAGATTGTGTAAATGAAGTAATA
>Ga0181394_1000797_pt1 | contig 13769 bp, 16 predicted proteins | sample 17SPOviralmetaG_FD_130123 | JGI IMG/M metagenome (GOLD analysis project Ga0181394, IMG submission 130123) | Marine viral communities from the oligotrophic San Pedro Time Series (SPOT) site, San Pedro Channel, CA, USA - 17 SPOT_SRF_2010-11-23 | ecosystem: Environmental > Aquatic > Marine > Strait...
AGGAAATAAAACGCATCATAATACTAGTGGTGCTGCAAGTATTGCCTATTGCTTTACACAAATTAATGGTTTTAGTAAATTTGGATTATATAAAGGTAATGGAAATGTTAATGGTTCATATATTTATTGTGGGTTTAGACCAAAATGGTTAATGGTAAAAAAATGGGACAGCACAGAAGATTGGTTTGTTAAATCACCAGTAGTAACTGGATATGGTGTAGGTGGTACATTAACAAGAACACTTAAATTTAGTGATAACTCAACATCAACAAACTGTACTGTTAATATAACTGCAACTGGATTTAGACCTACAACTACAGATGGTAAAGCAAATGGTGATGGTAATATATATTTATACATGGCGTTTGCAGACCACCCAATAGTAGGAACTAATGGAACAATAGCACTAGCTACATAGGAGAATAAATGGGAGTTAAACTAAAAAATAATGCATTTGGTACTTTAGCAGCTGGTATTAACAATTCTGTTACTACAGTCGCTCTCACTGCTGGACAAGGAGCTAAGTTTCCTACTACCAGTTCTGATGATTATTTTTATGCAACTCTTATTGATAGCTCAAATAATCTTGAAGTAGTAAAAGTTACTACTCGTTCAACTGATTCTATGACAGTCACAAGAGCTCAAGATAATACTTCGGCTAGGGCTTTTATAGCAGGTGATAGATTTGAACTTAGACCAAATGCAAAAGTCTTTGAAGATATATTATCAGAATCAAGGGATTTAAATGGAGCTGAATTTATTTTAGATGCTGATGCAGATACCAGTATAACTGCTGATACAGACGACCAAATAGATATTAAAATAGCTAACTCAGATGATTTTCAATTTACCTCAAACAAGTTTACAGCACAATTAGGTTCAGGAATATTATTAACAAAATCAACTGCTACTTCTGATGAAGCAAGTAGTGCTGGTAGTTTTACTGAAAATAATTACAACATATCTCATACTTTAACTTTAGACGGGACTTTAGCTGACGATGCTGTATTAGCTGACTTTACGGTTACATCTGATAAATGTCTTGTTACGTCTGTAGTTGTTGGTGTGTGTAGTCTTAAGTGTCATGTAGATATACATACAGTAGCAGCAGGTTCTTTTAAAGTTAGTGTAACAAATAAATCAGGCGGAACTTTAGCTAACGATTCAACTATGGTATTAAACTATGTCATTTTATAAACAGACACCTTTATTAATGTTTCCTAATGGAACAATAGCTAGAAGTAAAACAATGGTAGAAGGCTGTGTAGTAGTAGAAGAACCCGAATTAGAAAAGATTAATACAGTAACAAATGTAATAGACCAAACAAAAGCGGTAAAAAATGGAAGTTAAAGTAAAAGAAATGAAGGATAACAATGAATTAACTCTTGAAGTTGAACTTATTAAAAAAGATATTTACGATATTAAGAGTAATCATCTAACTCACATTGAAAAAGATTTGAGAGATGTAAAACGAGAAGTCTTTAAATTTAAGTATATAGCTTGGACAGCTATTGTTATTTTTGTCCTAGCTACAGATAAATTTACAGAAATAATTAAACTTATGTAGGAGAGATGTTATGCCAGGTGGAAAAAAAGTAGGAATGAAAACAATGCCAGGAAGCAAAGTTATTGCATCATATAAGTATGGTGGAATGGTTAAAAAGCCAAACAAAAAGTTTGGGAAGGGTGGCATGGTTTACAAAAAAGGAAAATGTAAATAATGGCTGCAGGAACCAAACATTACTTTAGAACAGGTAAGGAATTTAAAGGTGCTGTTCATAAAATGCCTGGAGGTAAAATACATACAGGCAAAACACATACTGCAAGTTCCAAACCTGTTGTTCATTTTAAAGATTTATCAACAAAAGCAAAAAAAATAGCGAGAGGATAATGGTATTAAAAAAACATCAAAACCCAACGGGTGGTTTAAATGCAGCAGGTAGAGCTCACTTTAATAAAAAAACTGGCTCTAAGCTTAAACCTCCAGTAACAGGTAAAGCCCCTAAAGGCTCTAAAGCAGCAGGTAGACGAGCTAGCTTTTGTGCTAGGATGTCTGGAGTTAAAGGCCCTATGAAAGATTCTAAGGGCAGACCAACAAGAAAAGCCTTAGCATTGAGGAAATGGAAATGTCGGAAGAAGTAACAGTAAAACGTTGTGTATGGATATTTCTGGTTCTGATATTGGTTTATGGTATAGCTGATGCTATAGGAGATGTAACAAGCTCAGGCAGCACCACAAACACCCAGTCCAATAACGCTGGTTCTAACACTGCGATAACAGGTGGGTATGAATCGAGTACTACATATCAATCAGGTTCTAGTTCTAACAGCACAACGAATAATGAAACTAATAACTCTACAAATCAAAAGACTGCTGTAAACAGTGCTAATTCGCCTGGTATGAGCGTTTATGGTCAAGACAGCTGTGTTATACCCTTAGCGGCTGGAGTCACTGTAATTGGCTTCTCAGGCTCTTTTGGGAGCTATTACACAGACCCAAATTGTGAAAGAAGAAAGTCTGTAGCTGTTTTAGCTAAACTTGGCATGAAGGTTGCAGCAATATCACTTATGTGTCAAGACGTTCATGTGTGGAAAGCCATGATGGATGCGGGCACGCCATGCCCAGTCGATGGCCTCATTGGAGAATCTGCAAAGAAAAGGTGGATGGAAAAGCGTAAACAAGAATTAACAGGAGCTACTGCTGCAACTAAACCGAGTATGACGTGGAATGATTAGAGTAATAATATTATCTTTAATATTAACTAGCTGTGCTACACACTCAGTAACATTAGGTCCAATGACAATTTATGGGAGTAACGAGCAAGAAATATACTTGCCTGAAAGAGAATGAAATACTTAATCCCTTTATTATTTCCTTTTGTAGTATTTGCAGATACACAAATTACTAATAACTTGATTACAAACGGAACGTTTGAAAACAACAATACTACTGGTTGGACAACTAATGGTAATGTTCAGGTACTAGGTGACTGTTGTGGTAGTAATTACGATTTAGAGTTTGGAGATAGTGGTAGTATAGAACAATCATTTAATCTTACATCTGATGTAATAACCCAACCTATGTTGAACAACGGTATTACCTTGAATTCAAGTGTACAAGTACAGAATGGTGAATGCGGTATATTAGGTTGTTGGGGAGGTCAAGGAGAAGCAGATACCTTTACAATACGTTTACAAATTAGAGATTCAGATAGTAATGTATTAGCTACTACAACACAGGAGAGAACTAATGTTACAGGAATTAATGGCAAAGATTTTACAGATAGTGTCTCGTATTCAGGTGTTGGTAGCAACATTGGAAATATTTTTCTTAGTGGTAGTGACGCTAATAGCCCTGCTAATCTTGGCGGGCCTAATTTGGATAATATTTCTGTAACAATGTCTTATGATGATGAGGTGTTGTCAGCAATACAAACATCACATATAACAACCACTTTTCAAGAAATAGAAGAAGTATTATCTACAGAAATAGAAACAGTAGAATTTATACCAATAGAAGAGTTTACTTTTGAGGTGTATGAAGAACCAGTCATCCAAGTCTTTGAAGAAATATACATTGAAGAAATAGCTAAAGAAGAAATTAATATAGGAACAATTAACGTGTTCAAAGAAATACCTATGGAGGTAGCATATGAAGAACCAACGACCATCGAAACATTCTCAACAGAAATCCAAAGTTTTGAAGAAAACATTGAAGCAAGAGAAAGTTTCAACAACACGCCAACAAGCGAAGTCATACAAGAAATCTTTAGTGAGGAAGTCTACGAAACCCAAAACGTTGAAACAATCGTTGAACGAGAACCTGTTCGAGAAGAAACTAGCATCGGAAGCAGCACAGTTGTTGCTGAAAGACCAGAAGAAAACTCAAGCATTGAGACAGAAACAAGAGCAAGCAATGAGACAACATCAAGAGAAAACGAAGAAGGAGTTTCTACAGAGTCTAACTCACCGAGTAAAACAAATACCGCAGAAGCCTCTAGTAATGAAACTACAACAGAAAATTCTAATGTATCTAGCGAGTCTGAAACAGTTTCTAATAGTAATAGTACAGAAAATACAACTGTTGCTGAAGAAGAAGTAACCGATGAAACTGTCGGAGAAACAGAAACAGGAGGAAGTGAATCAGGAAATGGAGGAACTGAGACAGTTGCTGAAGGAGAAGAAACCCTCGAAGGCCGAGATACTGAGGTGGAAGAAGGCAGGGCTGAAAGAAACACTAGAGCAGATACTCAAACTATTTCAATAGAATCTATAGAAAAGAAAGTTAATGAAACTCTTAAACGAGTAGACCAAAGACTAATTGCTACTTCCCTCATTGTAGCTAGGGCTATGGAAAGCCCACTTTCTATGGACAATTATGGACAAATTAATAATAATATATTTATAAATCAATTAAATATTGATGGAGGTAGTTATGATGACCAAAGAGAATACATTGATTTGCGAGATATATATGCTGAGAATCAAAGTGTTTATAACGACTCTGTGGTACAGTATCAAACAAACATTCAGAAAAGTATTGATGAAGTTATAAGAACACAAGAACATTTAAAACGAATAAGAGGATATTGATATGGGAGTAAAAGAATGGCTTGGGATAGGCTCACTTATAATTACTTTACTGGGATTTGCAATCTTTCAAGGCAAATTAATCGAAAGAATTAATGTATTAGAATCACAAAAAGCAGTAGATATTAAACCGTTGACAGCAGACATTGCCATTAACAAAGCAGAGATAGCAGTATTAAACGCTAAAGTTAATGAGATGAAGGCAAGGTCTGACAATCCATTGGGAGGTGGTTTATGATGGGAATACCAATGGAATTATTAAGTATGTTGGCTTCGACTGTTTTGGGCGGGATAATGTCTATTCAAGCACAGAAAGGTCAAGCTCAAGCAGAGCGAGAGAAGATGCTGATGCAACGTGCAGAGTTTGCAGCAAAACAAACAGATAAAGCTAGACAAGTATCTGACCCACACACCAAGCACACAAGACGTTGGATAGCCTTAATGTGTGTATTTAGTATTATTGTAGTACCAATCGTGGCTCCTATATTTACTGATGTAAACATTGCATATCAGATAATGACGCAAGCAGATTCAGGATGGTGGATATTTGGAGAGACTTACGAGACATCTTATTTTGAAGAAGGTAATACGATTTATATAACTAACCTACAATCTCATACAATTTTTTCAATTATTGGGTTATATTTTGGAGGAAGTTTAACTCGTAAATGATTGATTCTAAAGGAAATAATTATGGCAGCATTTAAGTTATCAAGTTTTATTGGAGAAATATCTAAACAATCTTCTGAGTTAATACCTCAAAGTGCCGCACAAGAAGCACTTAATGTAAAGTTGTCGTCAGGTGATTTAGTTCCTTATAGAGCTCCAGTTGTTGTGGATAATGTAGAAAGAACAGGTACTATAAAAACTTTACACGCATTAAAAAATCCTGATACAAGTGCTTTAGTATGGCTTAGTTGGACTACAGATGTCGATATAGCAACGGCTTCAGATTCGTCTGATAATGAGCAACGATTTTATTTTACAGGAGACGGAGTACCAAAAGTTTCTAATTATGCTTTATCTACATCAGGTTCTGAGCCCTATCCAGCATCAAGCGGATACTATGAATTAGGATTAGATATACCAACAACTATTGCTACAGCTACAGCAACATCTTTTTCTGTAGTAAGTTCTACACATTATGAACGAGACTCTGGAAACACAGCAACTTTTTATGGTGGTACACATAACTTACGCACAGGCAACGTAGTAACTATTCGTGAGTTTGAAAGCTCTGATGAAGCTAAAGCTTTTAATGCTACTAATGTAGAAGTAACAGTTCTTAATGCTACTGATTTTCAATTTTACAGCCCTGGTGATGCGGTGTCTAAAACAGCTAATACTACTGGTAGAGCTGATATGGCAGGTAATACACAGCTTAGAACTTATGTATACACATGGATTACACCATGGGGTGAAGAATCAATCCCTTCTCCAGCTTCGAACGAAGTATATATAAAAGAAGGGCAGACAGTCACGCTAACAAATTTACCTACCGCAAAACCTTCTGGAGATAATTTTGTAAGAGGTATAAAACTATATCGTAGTGTTTCATCTCCATCAGTATCTGATTATTTTTTATTAGATATTTTATGGTTTCCTACTTCTACAGTAAGTTTTTCTAGAGCTAGTAACGTAGCTACTGTAATACTAGCCCATCCGCATAACATGGCTGCAGGAGACAGATTTAAAATAAAAAGTTCTACTATAGATAGTGGTGGGTTTAATGTTACAGACGGTATTGTTGTTAGTGTTGTTGATAGCTACTCATTTACTTATTCAGACAGTGGCAGCGATGTCAGTACTACAGGAGATACAGACGGTGTTTTGTGTCATGATGTTGCTGAATCAATATCAGATTCTGCTAGATATTGGGGGGACAGTAATTATAATTTTACTGATGACTTTGCAGTTTCAGGATTAACCATTATATTAAATTCTTTGTTTTATGATAAACCAAAATCTACTATGAAAGGTATACATAGTATGAACAACAATATGCTTGTAGGTTTTTTTGATAATCAAGTATGTTTTTCTTTTCCTAATAAACCACATGCTTGGCCTGAAAAATATAGACTAACTGTAGATGATAATATAGTAGCAATAAAAGTAATAGGAAGTTTTGTTGTAGTTCTTACAGAAGATTATCCTCATAGAATTTCGGGTAAAAACCCAGCGTCAATGTCGTCATCACGTATTGATGCTAAATTTCCTTGTTTATCAAAAGATTCAGTAATAGTTGTAGGGGGTGGAGTAGTATGGGCATCCCATTTAGGATTAATTAGTTACAACCCATCAGCTGGTGTAAGTTTAATTTCTTCACAGATACATGATTGGGATACATGGGGAGATTATTTAGACCCCTCTACTCTTATAGGACATTACTATGATGGAAAGTATTTTGGGTCTCATGAATCTGGGTCATTTATATTTGAGCCTGGAGAAACTCCTAACTTTGTTACTGTTAACTACAAGTTTACTGCGGCATATACGGATAGTAAAACAAACGTATTATATTACGTAGATAATGAGTCTACTGATATATTACAATGGGACGACAAAACTCAAATACTAGCACCTATGGAATGGAAGTCAAAAACTTTAGTTACTCAAGATTATTCTAATATGGGTGCTGCTAGAGTTGTAGCAGATTACACTGTAACTGACGCAGAAACACTTATTAACACTAACTATAATAACTCTGTAGCTGTATCTAACGCAGCTGTATGGTCTGCATCTCAACAACTAGGTACTATTAATGGGCCTACTGATTACACAGTTAATAGTGTAAGACAAGAAAACAGTGGCACACTAAATGCTTATCCTGTAAATGGAGATGGACAAACTAAAAATTTAGTAGAAGTAACAGGAACTTTACCTATAACGTTTAAGTTTTTTGCAGACAAATCTCTTATATTTCAAGGTACTGTATCATCTAGCGATATATTTAGATTGCCTTCTGGGTATAGGTCAGATACATTTGAAGTAGCTGTGTCAGGTTCAGCTAGAGTTAGAGCAATACACATTGGCGAAACGCCAATAGGATTAAAAAGCATATGAGTAATAGATTTACACCAATACCAGAAGTACCTATAGGGATTACAGATGCTCAAACTTTACTTATATCAGCTGTAAAAGAAAATGTAGAACTTCTTACAGGGTTTAGAAACGAAGATGACAACAACAGCAAATCGATAACTAAAGGTGATATAACTGTACGTGAAGGTCAAATACAAAAAATGAAACAAATATCGGCAAAAGGTAAAGGCTTTACTATAAGTGGGGAAACTGTTGTTAGCCTTGAAGATTATGGTAAACTATTAACAGATGTGCAACAGTTAGCTAATGATTTAGCTAGTACAAGAGCTTTACTAAACGCTCTTATAAATCAAATTAAAAGGTAAAGTATGATAGATAATATAAACCCAATGCTAGGAGCAACAGTAAGTATAAATGAAGAAGCTACTACTTCTTTGGATTTACCAGATAAAATACAATCTATATTAAACATGGGTAACGAACAACCTATGACTACTTCAGTTCAGTCATACCAAGAAGGAGGTATGGTGCAAAGGGCTGGAGTACAAACTCTTCCTCAACAATCAGGTTTTATGGATAGTGCTAGAGTAGATACAGAAATTAACCAGATGATATCTCAAAATCCTGAAGTAGCAGGAAGAATTAAAGTAGCTATAGAAGCAGGTTTACAATCAGGTGAGATAACTATGGAAGAGCTTAATATGGCTATACAACTTGCTAAAACAGTTGTTCAAAATCCTAACTTATATCCACAGATTAGACAATTTGCTATTCAAAAAGGATTAGCTACAGAACAAGAATTACCACTAGATTACGACGAAGGTTTAGTTATTGCTTTGTTAACGGCAGCTAAATCTTTATCTTTTAATATGCAACCAAACAACCAACCTATACAAGAAATGCAAGATGGTGGTGTACTAAAAGGACCATCGCATGATGCTGGTGGCATACCAGTTAAAGTAGCTGGTGTAAATAATGCTGAAATGGAAGGCGGAGAATATGTTATACCTAAAAAAGTAGTTATGGCAAAAGGTACAGAGTTTTTTGATAAAATGTTAGCTAACTATGAGGATAAACCAGATGCTTCATGAAATAAAAAATACAACTGATTCGACATACACACCACAACTTCTCTCCACAAAAGAACTTATAGACAAATATTGGGGCCAATGCATTCCCCTATTAGAAAAATGTATTAACAGACAAATGCACGGCGAAATGGAAGTCGAAGATATATACACTCGTGCTTTAAAAGGAGAAATGTATATAATTGCAGTTAAAGATGACACACCAGAAATACCTGATGTAAAGTTAGTTTTAGTATTAGAACTTATCTACTATCCAAGGTTTACAGCTATGAATGTTGTAGCATTAGGTGGTAAAGATTTAAAGAATATGATAAAAATGTTCTGGCAACATGTTTGTGGATGGGCTCGTATATGCGGAGTTACTAAAATAGAGTGCTCAGTACCTCCTGCTATGGAAAGAATTTTAAGCGAGGTAGGATTTAAACCAACCTATACTCAAATGCGACAAGACTTGACGGAGGTCTAAATGAATACTGTAAGAATAAACCCATTAATAGTTTCAGTAAGCCCTACTGACCATACTTTAATATCACCAATAGAACCTACAATGCATAAAGGTGGGTTAGGAAAATTAGTATCTGTAGTCGCTATGGTAGCAATACCTATGGCAGCTCCAGCTATTGCAACTTCAATAGGACTATCTTCAGCTATTGCTTCAGCTGTAAGTAGTCAAGTTATAGGGTCCGTGGTGGGTTCAGCTATGGCGGGTGCAGCTTTAGGTGCTGTATCAGCAGCAGTAACAGGACAAGATATAGGTAGTGGTGCATTATATGGTGGACTAGGTGGAGCTATCGGTGGATATGCTGCAGGAACAGAAGCTGCTGCTGCTGCAACAGCTCCAGGGTCAGAAGCTGGACTTACATTAGCTGAAGGAGCGGCTACAGAAACAGCAACTCCAGGACTTTTAAGAACAAGTGGGGAAGTAATAGTAGAAGAAGGTCTTAAAGATGCTGCTGAGAAAAGTTTTATGGAAATATTAAAAGACACTGGTTCTGCAGTACTTGAACGAGTTACTAACCCAGAAAGATTAGCAACTATAACTTTACAAGCAGCGATTGGCGTAGGAGCTTCAATGGTTGCACCAGAAGCACTGCCTGCTTTAACTGACGAAGAACAAGAAATAGTAGCGTTACGCAGAGCAGAACTAGAAGAATTAAAAGTAGCTGATAAAGCAAAATATGACAATCAAGTACAACTTGCTGAGCAATTAATGGTTAATGCAGGTTATATTGACCCAGTTCAGTTTGGGTTAAATAGAGCAGCAACATCAAAAATTGCAGGTGCTCGTGCAGTTAATCAAGCATTTGATGAAGCAGAACTTCAAGGTAAAAAAGTAACTTCTGGTGCTATGGCTCGTGCAAATTATGGTATATCAAGAGACGCAGCTTCTGAGTTTGCAGCTGGATTTGGTCAGGGTGTAACACAGAAAGACGAGGCATTAAGTAATGCGTATAAGTCTATTCCAAATTTTAGCACTAATTATTTAACACAATCTGATAACTTATCAGATGATTTACGAGAAGCTGGAAAGGCAGGAATTGCAAGAGCAGACGCAAAGAGAAGTCAAATAGCTCAAAATTTAGCTGGGCTAGTTATGACACCAGTATCAGGTGAAAAAGGAGCTCAACCTCCAGGGACGTTTAATGATGGTAGAGCAGACGACGATGAATTACAAAAAGCGATTGGTGGGGGCAACCAATCTTACGGAGCGGGGCTTATAGTATAATGTCTATTTTATCTGACGCTTTAGGATTTAATCCAGATGATGCAACAACAGGCATCAAGAAACAGTTAGTAACTGAACAAACAATAAGAGATGAACTTTCACGTTTGCAAATGCAAAACTCAAAAAAAGAAAGAGGACAAGAAATAAGAGATGAACTTAAATCTGACAATACATTAAAAACAGAACCTGATTTAGATTTAAAAAGTAGTAATTTATCAGAATATGGCGTAAGACCACGTCCTAATTTAGAAAGAGATAAATTAAAATTTGGCCCACAAAAAGAGTATCCTATAAATCAGGTAGAATTTGATAAGTATGGAGCACCAGATGCTAGCCCTGAAGCATTAGGCCTTAACACTCCAAGGCAACAAATAATTCGACAAAACCTTAAAACTTTAAAAGATGATTTTAGAAAAAGAAACAGCGGAAATGTATTTCTTAATTCAGGAAGTCCTAATTTTACATTAGAGTTTTCACCTGGTGGACGTGGATACGAAGCAATGAATAGTCCTGACAAAGCAGTAAGAGATGCATACACAGATAGTAAAGGACTACCTAGGATTCCAGATTCTGATGATGTGACTGCTATGCCTTATCAAAGAGATGTACGAGCAGATGGTACAAACGTTGGTTCTGTTGATGATTTAAATCCAGACGTGCAGGATGCAATAGTAGGTTTGAATTATAGAAATAATTATACTAATCAAAAACCTGCACTTAAAAAAGATACAGGTACAGGTACAGATATAGGTACAGGTACAGGTACAGACACAGATGTAGCTCAGACTAATACTGGAAACACAACATCAGCTAGCGGAAGTCCGTCAAGTCTTGTAGACACTACTTTAGGAGAAAATAAAGAAACAGCTAAAAAAGAAACAGATGCAGAAAAAGAGCTTGGCAAGAAAAAATTTGTTGACCCAACGGATGCTTATGTAAAAAACCCTACTAAATTAGGTAAAGACGTAAGATTAGCTATTGAGAACAGAAACATTTTAGCAAAAAAAGCAGACAGGATAAGAAAAAAAATAAATTATGAAACAAAACTATTAGATATTTTATTAGAAAATGGTCGAATGGACATATTTTATGCTAAAGAAGCAGAAATTGAAAACTTAATAAACAGTGTTTACGATGCAGAAGCTAAAGTAAAAGAAGCAGATGTGCAGTTATTACAAGCTTCAGTTCTACAAGCAGCTATGGATATAGGCGTAGGTCGTACAGAAAGAATGAGTGCACTGTGGTCTGACGCAACAGGTACAAATGTACGAGTAATTCCAAACTTAGATATAACAGGAACTTTTAGTTTAGAAATAGATGGTGTTATAGACCCTAGGGCTCAAAATTTAAGTGCAAATCAAATGATTCAACTGTTTAGAAATGTTGCTGACCCAGCGTATCGTAATAAACAGCTATCGATTAGAGCAGAGTTACATATGAAAACACAACAGACAAAAATAGAAACGGATGCTGCTATTAGAGAACTAACTGTTGATAACGTGTTTAAATTTAAAACAGAAGAAATGAAAATTTTAAAAGGTTACCTTACTGATACTTCTAAAGTTACCTGGGACGCATTTGGTAAGACTGCTATATTTACTCGAGCTGGAAGAGTTTACACCGTACAAAAAGAAACAACAACAGACATTAATGGAAAAGAAAGCACTGGAATGACAGTAAGGGATGCTCAAACAGGCCAGTTAGTTACAGAATCTAACGCTAATGCTTACAAAGATGCTGCCAAAGTAGAAGAATAGAGGTTAAAATAATGGTTGATGAAGTTGGACTAGATACATCGAGTAATCCATTTAGCTCTAATATAGCAGAAGACCCTGATGCTAATCCATTTACACTAACTCCCTCAGCTCCATCTAACACTCCTGATGCATTTCAATCTGCACTCATTGCTGCAGAACAGCTAGGAGATTATTCAACAGCTGTAGACGAAGACATACCAACAGGACCTTCAGTTTTATTTAGCCCATCAGCTAACAAAGTTTTTGTTAACGGTGCTATGTTTGACAAAGAAGACGCAACCTCAGCTTTAGAAGCAGAAAAATTTTTAGATAGACCAAGAGCTAAGACACCAAAAGAAATATCAGATTGGCAACGAGTTACTCCTGAAGCTTATGGTAAATACATGAAGAACATAAAAGACCCTGGTCTTGGAACCTTGTTTGGTGAAAATTTTGATATAGGTGTAAGTAACCTAAAACTATTAACTGGTAGAGGGTTACAGTTTTATGGTAAAGAAGAAACAGGTCAAGAGTGGGTTGACGAAGCAGTTAAAGAATTATACTACAATCAACCATTTCAAAGAGAGATGTTAAATGAAGAAGGAGAGTATTTCCAAGACGGATTTGTAGATTGGTTTGTAGCTAACCTAGGCCAACAAGGACCTATGATATTAGAATCTATGGCTGTAGCTGCAGTAGGTGCAGGAATAGGTGCAGCAGCAGGTGCAAACCCACTGTCTACAGTTGGTGGAGCTATAACTGCATTACTACAAAAAGAAGCTTTTAAAAAAGGTGTAATGCAAGCATCTAAAAAATACTTAGCAGGTAAAAAAGTTACGCCAGCTGAAAAAAAATTATTACAAGAAGTGTCGGGTATAGGTGCAGCTCTAGCAATTAGAAATCCAAAAGCTTTTTATGTAACTTCAGGTGGTGTTGCTTTAACTGGAAAAGAACTTGCAAAAAGAGAAAGCAAAGAAGTACTTGAAGATATGGCACTAGCAGGTGCTAGAAAAGCAAAAGCTGTAGCTCAAAAGAAAAGTGTAGTAGATTCTGCAGTTGGTTTATCTCTTATTGGTTCTCAACAATTAGGTCAAGCAGATATATACGGTGAGATACGAGACACAGGAGTAGGCGATAGAATGACTGCGTTCTTAAATTCTTTTCCTTACGCAATCTCTGAAGTCCTTCCTGAGTTTTTCTTAGCAGCTAAAGTTTTTGGCTTACCAATGAAAGGGCTAAAATCAAAACAACCTAAATTAGCAAGAAGAGTAATAGGAGGATTTGTAGGTGGTGGTTTACTTGAAGGTGGCACTGAGTTAGCACAAGAAGGTCTACTATTAAATGCAACAAACCAATTAGGTGACGCTGAAACTGGACGTAGATTAATGAATGGGTTTGCAGCAGGGTTCTTTATTGGTGGTCCATTAGGTGGGGTAGCTAGTATTAAATCTAATGCTCCTACAAATATATTAAACCCTAATCAAAACCCAGATTTACAGCCTGCACCACCAACTGTTGGTCCTTCTAAACCTCCAAGTGATAGCACACCAACTGCTAAAACTATGAGCGGAGCTGCGATTGCACCTG
>Ga0181394_1000800_pt1 | contig 13743 bp, 8 predicted proteins | sample 17SPOviralmetaG_FD_130123 | JGI IMG/M metagenome (GOLD analysis project Ga0181394, IMG submission 130123) | Marine viral communities from the oligotrophic San Pedro Time Series (SPOT) site, San Pedro Channel, CA, USA - 17 SPOT_SRF_2010-11-23 | ecosystem: Environmental > Aquatic > Marine > Strait...
AAGCAAATACAACCACAACCTAGGATGGGTTTTAGGGTTTCGTGGTAATACGGACACGGACAGTGAAAATTATGGTGAAATGATATATCATGTGGGTAGCACGGGCGTTTTATCTGAATCAATTCTCGATATCCATGGTCCAAGATATTTTACGTTGTGTTTGGATGATTTTTGTAATACGCAGATGAGTAATCATATAGTAGGTAGTACCCCAACTGATAATACCGTACCGATGCCGTCCTATTGGAACGCGGAGCATAAAACAGAAATTACAGATAATAAATTGTCGTATGTGAGGGATTTGCCGAGAAAACTAACTAATGCACAACTGTACACTATGAATACGGTAGCCAAAAACGATCAAACACCATTGCCTCCGTACGATGCTAATTCCTCATCAAGGATGACAAATCCCACTTTCACGAATGCCCTATCCATGATTCCTGTAGACACTTCTTCTATGACTTTCGGATCTACGATAATGAAGGAAGCAAAACCTACTATCCCTCGCGTGTATTTTGGTCCTGTAAGTATAGATCGTATAAGGGTGAGATTGCAGGATGATCATGGAAATCAGGTGGACATGAACAATCGTGATTGGTCCTTCACGTTACAAGTGACATCCTTATATCAATATTAATCTCATTACATACCAAATAATAAGTCAACTCACACATTATATTTTATAGTAATAATGTATACATACTCTGAATACATTATTATCTTGATTCATAATAATTCATACAGACCATCATGAGTGGAAATCGAGCTTTCAAACAAATAGCGAATAATTTGTCAGGATCAGATTACATAAAGAATAAGAAAAGCAAAGAAATTTACAAGACGTATAGAGGGTCTCCAGATAAAATAAACAAGAATGTAAGAATAGAGGAAAATAGTTTAGCCAGCGCAGAGTCGTATGAAATATTGAATTTGATTACGAATGGAAAAGACATAACATACACAATGTCGGGTGGAGAGGGCACTTCTGCTATATCCTTACAGAATCTGTATAGCTCGAGTGACACTTGGAAGGGTTCCTTACTTAAAAGTGAAGATGGAAAAGTAGACCCGGTGGCACAGAGTTTTAATGAACCATTATTTCTGCAGTCTATTTACGGAACGAATGGAACTGTCGGGTGCGTAACAGAAGACACTTCCCAGTTGAGTTTAACATGTTGTGGTACCGCCGGTACGGCTTCTTATCCTCAATCGGTTCCAAAACCTTCATTAACGGGAAAAAGCTTTTCACCTATGGATATCCATCCTGGTTCATCTGAATATAATGATTTCTCATTGGGAGAAGTTTACAACGATGCATCATATTATGAATATACTGCATATCCAGATTTCGGTATTTCTGTTAGCACTGACGTTGATAATGTATTAGTAGCCCTTTCTAGTCAAGTAGCTATTGCTAGCACATTCACAGTGACGGTGACTCCTTTTAACAAATGCAGAGAGAGTGGTACCAATACAAGTAAAAGTTTCCAAGTAACCGCTACACCACCAATTCCAACACCTACAACCGTTGATATCGAATCTCCTATATATGTAACTCCAGGAAGTTCAGTATATTCTACAGTAAAGTTGAGTGACGTATTCAACTATGCAACATCATACGAATACCAACAATATAATACTGATGACAATAATATAACCATTACTACCGGACCAGATACTAGGATAAAGGTCGAATGGCCAAGTGGACCCGTACTAGGAGATAATGTCACCATATCAGTAGACGTAACGGCTAGTAATATTACTGGCACTGGAGCAGCGACAAAATCTTTTACAGTTAAACCTATTTTACCACCAATACCTACACCTACAAGCGTAGCAATCGAATCTCCTATATATGTAACTCCAGGAAGTTCAGCATATTCTACTGTTAAGTTGAGTGATGTATTCAACAATGCAACATCATACGTATACTATGTACATAATGCTGATGGCAATAATATAAACATTTCTACCGAACCAGATACTACGATAAAGGTCGAATGGCCAAGTGGACCCGTACTAGGAGATAATGTCACCATCACAGTAGACGTAACAGCTAATAATGTCTCTGGCACGGGAGCGACAAAATCTTTTACAGTAAAACCTGCTTTACCGTCTGTATCAAGCACAAATGCTATTAAAACAGAGGTAACCTCTAACACAGATAATAAAAACTATGTGCTGTATACATTTGGTTATTCTGCGTTTTCAATAGATGTTTCTGCGATGCCGGAAGTAACAGGAACGATATCAATAGATTTTTCTGGTACGACTATTAATACATTAAATTCAAATGTACTTCTCGTTGCTGGAGGTGGAGCTGGAGGGTTAATGCAAACAGGATTATATAGTAATGGATCAGTGAAGAATGGTAGTGGTGGTGGAGGAGCAGGGGGGTATGCCTCTGGACAAATGGCAATTACCAATACCAATAACTCCACTACAACATACTCTATTGGTGTAGGGAATGGTGGGAAAGGATTAAAAGATGGAAGTTATAGTACCAATGGTAATGGTGTCCAAGGAAGAGACTCATCTATTACTCTAGACGGTGTCAGCTTAATCAAGGTTATTGGTGGAGGTAGTGGCTTATATACTCATACTAATGGAGTTGGTAGTGGTGGAAGCACTGGAGGAAACTCTCACGACGTTCAGCTGAAACCAGTCGAAACTTCGATCTCAACAATAACAGGATATGGTAACCTTGGAGGAGAGTTAGAGTTTGGAAATATGGGAGAACCTGCACTTGAGCGAGGTGGAGGGGGTGGAGGGGGAGCAGGGGGAGCAGGGACTTCTGGAATTAACGAACCCGGCACAGATACAGCTACTCGAGGAGGGAATGGAGGAATTGGAAAAGAGTGGGAGATAAACAATACTTTTTATGGTGGAGGTGGTGGTGGAACAGGAGCAGAGAATAATATAATCAGAGTAGGACAGGGAGGTAGTGGCGGTGGAGGAACAACCAACACTATTGGAAATGATACAGGCGATTATAATGGCACCGCTGGATTAGGAGGAGGAGGAGCAGGTGGATGGCACAGTTCTTTATATAGAGGTGATGGAGGAAGTGGTGTGTGTATAATTGCTTTTGAGAAAGGAACTATTTCATATTAAATTAATTATTCAAATACTATTACGATTAAGGTAATGTAAAAATTGAAATATAATATAAAGATGAGAGAAAGTCATTTATATTATATAAGTTCTAATACAATGACTATGGTGAGATAGATAAACATTTTCCATATAAACAGAAATCCGGTAATATACATAGCAAACGTATCTACTCAGTAAAATATAAGATGTTAGCCTATATGGATAAAAGTGAGCATGGCTCGATAGCGAGTATTCAAGGTGATTGTTTGAAGAAACTGGATGAAATAAAAGAAAAATCTATCCAGTCAATAATCATAGATCCACCTTATAATATAAGTAAGGATGAGTGGGATAAGTGGGAAAGTACGGAAGATTATACGGAATGGTTGGTGTCTATAATAGAAAAGCTAGAAATTGTTTTGAAAGATAATGGTTCCTTCTTTCTGTTTCATAATGACATGGAGCAAATAAGTGAGATTATGATGAAAATAAAAGCAAGGACTTCCTTCAAGTTCCGCCAGATGATCACTTGGAATAAACGATTCGAGGGCTCCAAAAAGAAGGGGTACTTGGATGGTTACATAGTAAAGAACGATCTGCATAATTGGAATAAAATGGCGGAGTATATATTGTTCTATACATTCGAGAATTCATGGAAATTGAAAGAAGAGCGAACGAAGCGAAATATAAATAGCTTAACCATTTCGAAAGAAATTCTTAGTCGTACTGGAGGTATAACTGGATGGTACAGTAATATAGAGACCGGAAAGAATATGCCCACTCGTGGTACTATAGTTCCAATAGAGAAACATTTGGGTATCACCTATGATGATATTGTTCCAAAGTATATAAACCAGAAAACGGACCATAGTGTCTGGAATTATGACATGGCACCGAGGTGTAAAGTTCATATTACCCCAAAGCCAGTAGATTTACTGGAAAACATATTGAAGCACGTCACCGAAGAAGGTGACATCGTATTGGATTGTTTCGCAGGAAGTGGATCGCTTGGACAAGCATGTAAAAATCTGAATAGGCGATGTATTCTGATAGAGAAAGAGGAGAAATATCACGAGTACATAAATGAAAGCTTGGAGTTGGTAGAGCAGCGAGAATGTGGTTGGTTTCTGGAAATTGGCGGCGATGATTCTGAAACTGAAGACATAGAAAATGAGAATGATGTAATATTATTTCAAAACGAGGAAGAGGAAGATGAAAGCGGAGATGAAGGTGGAGATGAAGGTGGAGATGAAGGTGGAGATGAAGATGGAGAAAAAGAGCCAGTAGCTACTTTCGGATAGTACTTGTATAGTCCCATAAAAAATGAAATGAATAAATGTAAATGTTATAATATGGATATAGAAATAGGAAAGTTATCTTTTTACTGAAATATAGAATAATGATGATAGCTAGGAATAGAACTTCATATAAGTATTTTGATCTAGAGCGTATAATGGAGGGATCATAGTGTACCCTTTCTTTATATAAGTGTCGTGTTCATTTTCATTTTTTACGAATTTGCTGAAAATGACAATCTTTTTATTATCACTGCATTTGTAATATTCTATGTGCCTGCACCACGGGTACAGTTCATCCAACGTTCTTTCTGTTATTTTTCTTGTTGGTTTATTGATGAGTTTTACAATACTGAAATCTTCAACGAATTTGTTTCTGTTACTACAGAGTTCCATGAAAGATTCACGATAAGAAATTTCTTCTTTAATGTTGATAGTAAAGTTACCCCAATATACATCTTTGAAGATGCGCGGATAATTAGTATATTGAGAATAATATTTATTATTATTATCTATTCTGCTCGTCATTTTGTATTCTTGTCAATTTATGTTTTCGTAGACAACCTTCCATATAGGGGAGAAACTTATCAATTTTTATTTTTATGCGTTCGTTTGATACACCTGAACTAATCCATTTTTGGATTGCATAGGTTTTGTAGAATCGAGATATCACGTAAAATCCATGAGTCGTCCATGTAGTCATTTTCCCCAACTGCTCTATTTCCTTCACGAGTCATCATTAGGAGATTTGTGCCACGGATAGTATACTCGTTATTATTACGAGGTAAAATGTGTCCCATTTGGATATCATTTTGGTCTATGTTGATTCTATTGTCTCTAGTTATATCAGCGAAATTGGAAACAGTAAGAATATTCTGTTTCACGGCACATATGGTTCTTCGGACTCCTGATTTTGTATCAAATATTTTCCTGTTTCTATTTTTAAAGTAAGTTTGTAGGAATGAAGAATGCTGACCCATAAGCAAGTTTTTCCATCCCAAGTAAGGTTCAGATAGAGGAGATATGATGTTTTCTTCCATTCCTTCTATATGTATGGCATACGTCACCCAATCAATATAAGCAGTAGCCATAAGGAAGGGGGTAGTGTGTTCTTTAAGTGAAATGCATATTTTTGGGATTTTGCTTTCTGAGGATTCTCGTTTCATCTTGAATTTTGTGTCTGAGCTAATGACAATAGGGTATAACCTACTAGCTCTATTCTTGAAGAAACTATTTCCACTCGTATCCCCTGGTACTTGGTAAATGCAACTATTTATAGATGTTTCCATTTTACTCGAAACTCGCGATGGTACCAGCGTTTTCTTTTCTGAAAAAGGTGAAGAATTGCATGCTCCGATATGGTCTTTGGGGAGAACACAAAGTCTCACTTGATTGTATTTTAACACATCTTCATAAGTGTTAGTGATATATTCTTGAATTGCCGAATAGTTCTTTTCTATTGTAGATTCTCGACATTTCGACGAAGAGCAAGGTTTCAAACAGAAATGTATCTTATAGTAGGATCCGATTTCAGAATTTTCAAACTCAAGAGCCTTCTGTTGGCAAATATTATATTGTGGGTTGTTGTACATGTCTATTTTAACGTCTACGTCGCCGTCTAGAATAACCGGTGTAGAGTTCGTTGAATCCTGAATGTATATATTACCGCAAGTTGAGATGTCTTCCTCCAAGTCTTCTTCATCCTCCAAAAGGGATTGTTGCTGCGGTAATGAAGTTTCAGGTGAAGAATTGTCCTTGTTATCAATACTAAGTTTACTAAGAGACTGACAAAGAATTCCTTCAACGACATCTTTATTAATTGCATGCTGATCAGATAAATCCGTGTAGTCCTCGTCTTTTGGGATGCCTTGTGAGATTTTCTCTTTGGTGTCAGGTGCACCTGGGAGTCTGTTCGTAACCTCTTCAGTATTTTGCGACGATGCTGATTTTGACGGTTTGTACCTGGAAAGAATAGAAACGATTTCTTCATCCTCTTCCACTCCCCCTTCTATTTTATCCCCGTTGTATTCTATTTTATTATCAGTGCGGCTGATTTCGTAGGAGTTTGTATTACTTCTTCTGAGCGTAGGAGGAGGTAGTGTTGAATAGGAGGACTCGTCTCCTGTTACTTCTTCATTTACCTGTGGGAACACAATAGGAATTGGAATATTATATCTATTATCCTCAAACATATTAGAAGTCACGTCTTTATTTTCCATTCTACAAATATTATCCTTTTCCTTAAAAGCCGCCGTATCGTTTTCCATATTTCAAATTCAATTATATGCTAGCCATGTATAATATACTCTAAACGAGATGATTCTCTTATCAATTTTATAATTGGATGGAGAAAGCACAGCTATAACAGCTAAAATATATTCGTGTATCGAGAAAGTATAAGGTATAATAGTTCGAGGTAATAATAAATGAAACGGTATGCATGCTGGAATACGTGAAAGTATTGTAGGAATCGAATACTTAAATATACCAAGAATATCGCAAAGATAATAAGAAGACGACAAGCAGAGGAGAAGCTATATGAGAAAGTAATGAAATGTCCACAAATAGTAGCGTCGCATAGGTATAATACCGTTAATAAGAAAACAATTGAATCGCAGGAGGTCGGTATAAAGACAGAGAAAAGAAGGAAGGACAATAATAGCAAATGACTAAATAGAAGGGAAAAGAAAATATCCATATGAAGATCCGTATAATTTCTCTTCAAAGCGTACGCAACAAACAGGTCGATAAGATTGTGTTCAATCATGGTCAATGAAGATGGAAAGATTTAAATGTAATTATATTGTATCTAGGTAATCATACAAAATAATAAACCAATACTACTTGTTAATAAGTAAAAAAGACGATCCAAGCAAGTATGATATCACAGCCGTTATATGTGCAAGAAATGCAGTCGTCATCGCAGTGTCTAATTAGCTCCCAAGGAAACCGTTATGCTGGCGTTGTCAACTCATTATCACACACAAGTGAGGATAACTTATACAATTCTGTATTTAGTAAGCTTGCCTATCATAAATCAATCGAGGAGGTATCTAATTTAATAAAAATATACAACAATTCTACGAACAATAATCATGATGCTTTGTTTTCAATATTAACCCAAGAGAAGTATCGTGAACTGGCAAGCGAACTCTACAATTTAAAGATCAAGAAGCAACGCGCGAACTATTATGAGAAGGGTTATGAAAAAATCAGAATCAACATCATTTTATCGTTTGAATCACTATTGTATAGTATGTACCAAACAAAAATGGCGGCTGCGAATAAGCGAGCATATGAAGGGTTCAAGAAAGACAGTGACACATTGCATGATACAGAGAAGTTGAGGTTATTTATAGAGAATCTGTCGATCACATCCCATATTCTGCCTGAGGTTGTAGTGAGTGCACCATTAATGAAGATCAAGCCGGAATACACACTGTACATGAAGAAGTACGGAGTGCCCGCAAATGGTATATGGAAACCAGATTTATTGGCGGAAATGGTAAATCAAGTAAAGAAAATGAATCCAAATAGAGTCAATATTGAGATCCAGTCGCAAAGAGTATCCACAGATTCCCCAGACTCGAAAGACGAAAGACAAAACGAAAGAATAAGTATGTTACGTAGTAACGATGATGAAGATAACCCTAAAGGAAGCAAAAATTATGTTATGAAAATACCAGAGAAAGAGATAGGAGGTGCGTCTGCGTTAATGCCTGGATTAAAAACAGTGACCCCACAACGAAGGAGAACACGCGCTGAAATAAAAAGAAATCCTTTAATACAAGAACCTATAAAGGTTGCTCCTGCTGTGTCATTGAATGTTAGAGTGAATGTTCCATATGAATCGAAAGAGGAAAGAATACCGGAAGAACAAGAAAGTCCGGAAATACGCGAAATTGCAGAAATAAAGGAGAGGAAGAAAGTGGAAGACAGCGACTATATACCCTGGGAGCAATGGGAAATGATTCCCTTGGCGTATTGGAATGCTCTATTGAGATAAAATAATAATTAAATAAGAGAATACATTAAAAAGAAGGAAAAATTATATAATAGTATCGTATTAAGAAGTATATTTATACCCATCTAAGAAAAAATAAAATGTCGCATAATTCTGGTAATCTTGAATATAATTTGGACGTATCTTCATATTCGGTTGGTGAGCTTTATGCCCTCTACAACTTAAATCATGAAGATACAATAGAAATCATAACAGAAAAGTTTCGCGCAATAGTGAACGATTCGGAGATAGCGGGACATCCTGAGGTATTTTTGACATTTCTGAAGAGTTGCCAATCGACAATAATCGAGTCAGTTATAAAGCTGAAATACGTCGATGTGAATGAATTGAAGATGGAAGAGAATATGGAGTATAAAAGTAAACGGGAATATAACGAGGAGTTGATGGAATACAAGAAGAAAAGAAATGCAGAGGAAAATATGACCATCAAGCCGAAATCGTTGTCCTCATTTATTTGGAAAAATAGTGATTTGGAAGGTGGTCCGAAGGATGTCATAATACATCCTGAAGCCCCAACTATGAACATATCCAATAATGAATATCCTCAGGGTGCGTTTAATCCAGTTGAGAAAAAGACAATAAAAAGAGTATTGTGTATGGATTCTCTTTTCAGGCAAAACCCTGATATGTCGTCTCCTAACGATATCATGTTCAAGTTACCGCAAGCTATCGACAAGGTAGTGCAGATGTCTTTAGTATCTCTGGATGTGCCTAATATCTGGTACACTTTCTCGGAAAAATATAATAACAACGTTTTCACCGTGTATACGTATAATGTAGTTGGTGTACCTGATACGAAGCATGTAGTAACTATACCTGCAGGAAATTACATGAGCGATACGTTGACCATCTTATTGAATAATTACTTCAGCAACGCTGGTAATGGTTTGCAACTACTTTATGTAGAGATAAACAAGACTTCAGGGAAAACGATAATACGAGCGAAGTCAGATCCTGATCCAGGAGAACCAACATATCCTTTTGACTCAGAAAGTACCATGTATTCTCCGGAGTTTTATTATGCCATCGATTTTAACAATAGAGATGAAGATGTGACGAATTTTGATTGTACCTCTGTAAACATAGATTATAACACTGCTGGGTGGATGTTAGGATATCGTAGAATATATTATCTGATGGAAAATGTAGAAGAGAATACGTACACTGATTATTATACGTATCAAGATAATATAGTAAAGTATCACTGCTATTTAGAGAGCGAGTCTATTTATGGCGATTCGGTTCATGATTATATATTTGTGGAATTAGATGATTACAATAACAATTTTGTATCCAACACCATAACATCTGCGACTAGAGATGCCTATTTAGGGAATAATATTTTGGCACGCATCCCAATAACATCATCGCATTTTCATAACGAGCACAGTAACAAGTCGGATTTAATATACAAAAGTCGTGAGTATTTTGGTCCAGTTACAGTGGAAAAGATGCGAATACGATTAATCGACAAGTACGGTCATTTGGTCAATTTGCATAACAACAATTTTTCGTTTGCCTTGGAATTTACGATACTGTATGGTTGAGATGCACTAGTTGTACAATTTTTTTAAGCACATAATATATCAAGCATAGTGTATTTGAAGGTACAGCTGAGCCAACCAAAAGTATGGGATCCCAAGGCAATGAGGTACCATTTTCTACTTCCACAAGAGGTTATTTAAAATACAGAATATATGACAGCACAAATACGTACGAAATTGGATCAAATTTATTCTTACAATACCAGAGTGATTTACGCAATGCCATAAATAAGTGGGATGCGATAGTATCACCAAATACGACTTATTTCAATTCTTCACCTTATTACTATACACACGAAATTGAAATCGACATAGACATTAAAGATTTCGCCGTCGACCATGACACGCAAATGGACATTTTCTTGACTAATTATGTATACTTTGGGTATCCTGCATCTTATGGATTGACTTTCCCGACCGCGGGTAAATTCGAGATAGATTACGAATTTATCGAGGAAGTAAAAAATAAAACGCGAGCAGATGGTAAATCTTCTTTGTACTATTTGTTCTTGCATGGAATTGGGCATTTGTTAGGAATAGGAACATTATGGGGAGCGAATTTGGCGAATGATCCTTTGCAATTGCAAACTGAAGATGACGGAGATAAAGCCTATTATTATAATAAATCGTCACATGCGTTTAACAAATATATACAATATTATCCCATAAATGCGAACAGCTACGTTGGAATCCCTGTAGAGGATAATGGAGGAGACGGTACTGCGAATCACCACTTTGAGATAGGATTGTCGAATAATGGTTTTGTCAGTACAGATGATAGACACGTAGGTGGAATATTGCATAAAGGAATAAACGCCACAGAAGTAATGACAGTTTGGACGAAAGAACTAACGATTAGTCAATACATAAGTAGAATAAGCATTGGTATATTGCACGATATAGGGTATGAGGTTGATTACGGAATGGCTGATACTGAGTATATAGGTGAACCTGGAACAGATATATACTGGATGAACATAGACTATTCGAGTTATCCAGAAATAGGAAATGACGTGGAAACAACAAAAGCGATAATGAAGAGTGTTATAGGAGATACCAATAAGGATGAGGATGGAGAGTCTATAATCTATAACATTAAGGTATATGGACAAACGTTCACAGGCAGCGACTCAAACATCTTGGGTCAAGCCTCGTGGTCAACAGGAGAGATATGGTTGAATAGAGCGAACACCGGGGTATATGGTTTGAATGGTGTAGATGTTAGTAAAAATGTAGCCGTCATGTATCATGAAATACTACATGTCTTTGGATGCGTAGGTGTAGGGGAACGTGGAGGTCAGTTTATTAATGGGACAGATACGCGACCATATAACACATACATCGGATCCCATGGTATATCCCAATACAGGAAAGTGTTGACAATGAATGGATACGACACATCCCACATGACGGAGAACCTTTTTCCATTGGAGGACGATTATGGATACGGGACGGAAACGTTTCACTTTGAAGAGGACACCCACCGACACAGATGGATAAATGGATTGTACTACAACACAATTAAAAACGAAATTATGTCAGGCATAATGAATGGAGAGAATTTCATTACAAGTATGACTTTGGGTGCACTACAAGATCTCGGATTCTCCGTTCTGTATGATTCTGTGAATGTAGAAGATACTCACCCAGAATTAGATATATCACAGAAACCTACCATGACGTATATTTCTCAATTGATAGATAACACAGTTGAAGCCAATTTGTCTGGGTTTCATTACTTTAATGACGAAACAGAAAGAACAAATTATGTAGGGTTGAATGTAGGAAAGTATGTATTGGAATTAACAGGTCCAGGTTCCTCATGGAGCTTCCTAGGCTTTCATTTACCGTCCTCCTCTGTAACAAGTGCTAATCAGGAAATATTCATTGATGAGACTTATCCCGGTACTGTAGTTGAAACTACTACTTCATTATCTGGGTTGTCTTATACAATTTATAGTGGCAAGGTGGAAATCGAAGTTAAAGGAGATTTTGGTATGATAGAGATGAATAGTAGGTATGGTAGTACCAGGGACATAGTTTTTGAGAGAAGTGCTCCTAGGCACGAGATAATAAATTTTCAAGCAGGATGGGAATCCTTTGGAGTTCTTGATTTAAAAGTGGGGATGACATTGAATGTCAATTCGGAAACAGAGTATATATTTAAGTATAAAAGCATAGGGGGGTACGAAACCTCGTCCAGTAGCATGATAATGAAATTGAATCCTGGAAACGATACCTTCTGGTTGAAATCGGCTAGTTCGAACCAAGTGAATATGTTGGTAGATTATACTCTGCATAACGAAGTGACCTATGATTCTGGTCATGAAGTGAACATAAGTGTAAAAGAAGGAGTAAATGTTTTTGGAACGCTAATAAAGAAAATGTCACTATCCGCTAACAACGATGCAACACTTATAAACAAAGCTTCCTTGTTAAAGTACGATGCAGTTAATAGGAAGTACACGAGTGTTTCGTATGGGGAAGAACTGGAAAATAAGGTTGGATATACAATAGAAGCGTATAAGACAGGTATTATAAAAGCCGTTATATCGTGAACATTGTGAAGCGTTTCTTATGTATTTAGTTAGTGTTTGACATTGTCTTATTGTTATGTTAAAAAGAGGAACAACACAAATTATTATTGTGTATGAATATTATATACGTGCAAAATAATATTCATAATTTTTAAGTGTGCGATCAATACATTTATTTATTATAATTATTGGAAGATTTATAGAATATGCCCGACATTTCATTTACATCTTTTTCTGATAATAATTATACCAGTGAGCAAGGAACCCCATTTGTCATTAGCGTGGTTACTGATTCCGGTGCAAGTAGTATAGATCCTGTAGTTACCTCTCTACTACCACCACCACCTCCTCCTCCTACAGTTAGCGGAGGATTCGATAACTTGAATTATTACTCGACAGCTTATGTATATCACGATAATAAAAGAAGTCGGGTTACTACTTTAACTACGAAAGGTTTGGACGATGCAGGAAGTGGTGCTCTTAGAGAAACAAAATTAAAAGTATTTAATAGAAAGCAATCTGAAATTGCGGATAGTAATGTGAACTTTCAAGTGGACCAAGCAGCTATATCAAGTAGTTTCGATACATTTAAAATAGTTCATGGGGATTCGGAATCTGACGTGACGGACGTACTAGCTTACCCTGTATCTGATGGTAAAATTCGATTCAGCATACCGAGAATGACTAATAACACCACATTCTACACATTGAAGTATAAAACTACGACTAATGTTGTGGCTGCTATTTCTAATTTCACTGATGCTGTTAATGGCTTAACACAGGTTATAGACGAGAATACCGGAGCGGACACTGAAATTTTTGCTTTCACAGCCACTACTGTCGACTCCGAACAAATAACGAGTGGAGTTACCTATACTATAACAGACGGAAATGGAGGAGAACATTTCAAAATAGACGGTAACAAATTGAAAACAACGAGTAACAAAATCGATTATGAGGCTCCTACGGTATCTATCTCCTTGACTATTCAAGGACAAAGTAGTAGCGGTGATGGTGCCTCTATATCAAAAGATATTACTGTTACTGTTACCGATTTGAATGAATCACCTACACTTCTTACATTCACGAAAATCAGTGAAAATATTCTAACTAATAGTGAAGGGAGGGTGGGTAATATTTCTATATCAGATGAAGATACGAACTCAGCTTACAACTCGTACACGTTTGTAATATACAACAAGGGAACGACTAACACGCATGATAGTTTGGTGATTATCAACCAA
>Ga0181394_1000809_pt1 | contig 13642 bp, 15 predicted proteins | sample 17SPOviralmetaG_FD_130123 | JGI IMG/M metagenome (GOLD analysis project Ga0181394, IMG submission 130123) | Marine viral communities from the oligotrophic San Pedro Time Series (SPOT) site, San Pedro Channel, CA, USA - 17 SPOT_SRF_2010-11-23 | ecosystem: Environmental > Aquatic > Marine > Strait...
ATTTCAGTGGTATCCTTACCATTTTGATGGTCACTTTGCTAATATGAAAAACCACTTAAAATCACTTTGTACAGGCGATTGGATATTTCAAATTGATGCAGACGAATTACCACACGAATCTTTAATTACAAATTTAAGAGAAGTTTTAAAACTCAACCCAACAACAGAAATGTTTATGGTTCCCAGAGTTAATACTGTAGAAGGTTTAACTCAAGAACACGTCAACAAATGGCGTTGGAATATAAATGAAAAAGGTTGGGTTAACTGGCCTGATTATCAAACACGAATTATACAAAATGGTCCCAAAATTAAATGGCAAAATAAAGTTCATGAGCAAATAGTTGGGATATCTACAAAAGCTTTATTACCAATGGAAGAAGAATGGTGTTTATATCATCCAAAAGATATTAAACGCCAAGAAGCACAAAATAACTTTTACGATAGTTTATGATACCTAACATAGTTCATTTTGTTTATATAAAAGAAAGACCATGGAAATTACATCATTATTTATCTATAAAAAGTGCTACTAGACTAAATCCTGAAAAAATTAATATATGGTTAGATAAAGAACCAGAAGGGGAATGGTGGGAACTTACAAAACCTTTAGTTGAATTACATTTTGTAGACCCGCCTACAGAAATATTTGGAACTCCTATAACTCAACCTGCACATAAAAGTGATGTTATACGTTTACAAGTATTATTAGAACAAGGAGGAATATATGCTGATACAGACACTATATTTGTTAAATCTTTTAGTAATATATTAGATAATAAATTTGTATTAGGTCAACAAGGGATAAATGGTTGTGAAGGATTATGTCCCGCAGTTATACTATCAGAAAAAAATTCAACATTTGGGCAACAATGGTTAGCAGGTTTTAAAAACCATTTTAAAGGAGGTCCTCCAGGAAGTAATACATGGTGTACTCATTCAGTTCAGTATCCAAGATATTTATCTCAACAAATACCTAATGAAATAACAATATTAAACCATGAAGCTTTTTTTTGGCCTTTATATCATCAAACCCATGTAGAAGCTTTATTTGAACAAAACCACACATTTAATAATTCATATTCTCATCATTTATGGGAAAGTAGTGGTAAAAAATATTTAGATAATTTAACTGTAGATATTATAAAAAATACAGATACAACATTTACAAATTTAGTAAAAGATTTAATATGACAAAGAAAGAAAAAATAGATATTTTAAAAGAAACTATATTATGGAAGTTAGATATACCTATAGCTTTAGAAAAACTTGATTGTAAAATAGGGGTAGAAATAGGAGTAAGAATGGCGGGTAATTTAAAAAATTTAGCAAAAAACCCAAAATTCAAAGAAGGAATATTATATGGAGTTGATTGTTGGTCGGAAGTTCCAGGAAAACCTGAAGTTAATGATGCAGGTTTTACTCAACAACAATTAGATATGCAATATTGGCAATGTATTGCTGATTTTAGTCAAAACCCTTTTGTAAAAATTGTTAGAAATTTTTCTTATGAAGCTAGTTTAGAATTTCCTGATGAATATTTTGATTTTGTTTATATAGACGCAGCTCATGATTATGATTCAATGGTAGAAGATATAAAAGTATGGTGGCCTAAATTAAAAAAAGGTGGTCTATTTTCAGGACATGATTATTTTCCAGATGAAAGAATTTGGAGGGGCAAAAAATGTGAAGTATATAGAGCAGTAAATGAGTTTTTAGAAGAAAAGGGATTAAAAGTAGACCACGTAACAGATACACATAAAGAAGGGGGTCCTGGAGTAGCTTGTAATAGTTTTTTTGCAATTAAATAATGAACATAGTTATATTTGCATCAGATAGTAAAGGATTAAGTTCTTTAAATAGTATTATGCAAGAAGCTGATAATGCTGGTATTAATTTATGGGCAATGATAAATCAAGATACTCAATTAAAATACCCGTTGCATCACCCCGATAGGTACCAAATATTAACTAACTGCAAAAATATTAACCCTTATTATTCAAAAACTTTGGGGGTAGAATTACCATTTAAACCTGATTGGTTAATAGTAAATAGAGAAAGATGGGAGCCAGAAACATCTATTATATTAGAATTTAAACAAGAATTTGATTGCAAAATAGGGTTAATAGAACCTAATTCTTATATATTAAATAATATAGAAACTAAGCTAGAAAATTATTCTAAAAATCGTTATATTAATTTAATATCTACCTATTTTGTACATTCAACCCACAGTAAACAACAGCAATCTATATCGGGGTTTGAGGGAAATATGGTAGTAGTAGGGAATCCCAAATATGATTTGAACCTTAACCCTGACTCTGAAACTATAAATAAACTGAAAAAATATTATAAAATAGATGAAAGTAAAGAACAAGTACTATTATTTAGTTTAATTAACAGACATAGAAAGGATATAAATAAAATATTTAAAAAAACTATAGAATCAAATCCTGATAAACAGTATTTTTATAAACCCTATCCAGGAGAGCCATTTGACCCTATGTTTAAAACTAATTATTACCCTAATTTTTTCTTAAAAAATTGTATCCCCATACTAGAAGAGAGTCACATTTGGGGGATGTTTAATATATGTGATACCCATATAGGATGTATTTCATCTATCACACATGCTACTTTAATTCTAGGTAAAAAATATATAGATGTTAGTAAAGAGTTAGGAATAGATAAAAAATATTTAGAGGTTAATTTCAGTGATGATCCTAGCACTTCTGATATAGATGCTAAAATGTGGATAAGAAGCTTCAATTTTTCTTCTACACAACAATTAAAAAATCTTTTACCAAACACTTATATAAATGATATTAAAAACTCCAATCAAAAAGTTTGGGATAATTTGGATTCTCATAAAAAAATTCTTACATTATTTGATGATTACAATGATAAACAAGCAGGAAAACGTATAATTAATTATATTTTAAATAATGAAAAATAAAACCATTTTAATAACAGGAGGTACAGGTTCTTTAGGTAAAGCTTTAATCAAACGGCTTAAACAATTTAATAAAATCATAGTATATAGTCGTGATGAAGGTAAACAAGCACTTATATTTGGTGATAATCCCGAAATAATTCGAGTTATAGGTGATATACGTGATTATGATAAGCTAAATGTAACCTTAAAACGTCATAAAGTAGATTATATTATACACACAGCAGCTTTAAAAAGAATTGATGATATGGAAATTCATCCGGATGAATGTGTTAAAACAAATATAGCCGGTTCTGAAAATGTAGCTAGGGCAGCATTAGAAAATAATGTTAAAAAATGTATATTAGTATCAACAGATAAAGCCTGTCAACCTGTTAATGTATATGGTTCAAGTAAATTTATAGCTGAAAGAATATTTACAAATTATGATTATAATTCAGATTCAACGGTTTTTGCTTCTGTTAGATATGGTAATGTAATAGCATCTAGAGGTTCGTTTGTTCCTTTATTTATGGATTGGATTAAAAATGATAAAACTATTAGAGTAACATCTGAATCAATGACTAGGTTTTTATTTACTTTAGATGACGCTGTTGATGCCGTGTTGGGAGCTTTAAGTAATACTATAGGTGGAGAAGTTTTTGTCCCCCAAATTAATTCTTATACTTTACCTACATGTATTAAAGCTATGGAAGTTTTAATGGGTAAAAAAGCAACAACGGAAATTATGGGTTTAAGACCTGGAGAAAAGTTACATGAAGATATGTTAGCCAAAACAGAATTGGACTTTACATATGAAGTACCAGGAATAAATCTACTACAGATTAGACCACAATATACTAACAAAAATTACCAAAATTGGAAAAAATATAATGGCCCTGAATTTAACTCTTCGTTGTGGGTTAAAGAAGATATAGAAGAACTAAAACTTTTAATAGAAAAAGGATTAAAATGTTAATGTTATGAAAGTATTCGAATCAAAGTTTACAAAAGAAGAACTTGATCCTATAAATGAGGTAATAAAAGCAGGTCAATTAGGTTTTGGACCTAACGTATTAGAATTTGAAAAACAATTTCAACCTTTTTCAAATAAAAAACACAATGTAGCTACTAATTCAGCAAGCGCAGCTGCATTTATAATATTTGCATATTTAAAAGAAAAATATGGGGTATGTGATGTTTATACCCCTTCATTAGGTTTTACTTCACCCGCGTGGGCAGCTCAACATTTTGGACATAATATTATATGGGTAGATATTAATGATAATTTATTATTTGATATAAATGATTATTATAATAAAAGAAGACTAAGATGTGAAAGATATAGTGATGGAGGGATAACCCCTGTATTAATGCCTGTATTATATGGGGGTGTTAGTGATATCCCAGGTTTCGATAATATTGAAGGGGGGTATAATGAAATAGTAGTAGCTGATTCAGCACATTGTGTAACACCCACAATAAAATGTGATTTTTCATTCTTTTCGTTCCACCCATATAAACCAATATGTTCAAGTGATGGAGGTATGATATCAACAGATGATTTAGAAGCAACAGATTATTTTAGAAATTATAGAAACTTTGGTAGACAAAATGTTAATGATTCTTACGATATAACACAAGAAGGTTTTAAATTTTATATGAATAATTTAAATGCTACTATAGCTTTAATAAGTTTGGATAAATACAATACTGATTTAGATGTAAGAAAATTAAATTATTTTAAACTCGATAATGTTTTACCCCATGATGATAATTCTTCATATTACTTTGCTACTAGGTTAAGTGATAGTGCCAATAAATTCAATAAAAGTCACCAATTGGCTAGACATTATCCCCTATTACATAAAACAAAATATTTTAATTCATATATTAAGCTACCTAATACAGAATTATTACACCCACAAATAATAAATTTACCCTTATATACAAAAATATGAACAATATAGATCAACTCAAACAAGAGGTGAAACAAATACTAAATGAAAAGCCTATTTTAATGGATTCATTTGATTCGTCTTATTTAAATGACTTTCACCATATATTAAAAGAAAATTTTGAAATAACAAATGTAAAAAATCCAAAATTAAAAAATATATTAAATTTATTAGGTATTTCTAATATTAAAACTACTTTAGAATTAAGAGATAGTTTGTTAAAAGTATTAGATGAAAAAGAATTTTTTCCAAAACGCATGTCCCAAGAACTAAGAAACCGACTTAAACATGATAGGGTACCTAATTATAGTAATCTTTCAAATGTAACATCCCAAGAAAATAAAGAAAAAACGAAAGAATTTTTAATTGGTTACTCTCAACTTCAAGGAGGAGGAAAAGATATATCTTTAAATGATTTTGAAAAGAATTGGGGGGGTAGAACCCCAAAAATGAGGCATAAACTTAATTCTACCTTAATAGAAGCAAAAGAAAATAATCCTAATATTAAAATGCTAACCCTTGGACCTAGATGGCCAGCCGAAATCACTTATATTAGAGAAAAATTTGGAATTGATACTATGGGTCTGGATTTATTTTCAATTGACGAATCCAAAATTGTAATTGGTGATATGCATGAAATGCCTTTTGAGGATAATAGCTATGATATTGTGTATGAAAAAAACACTTATAATAAATCATATGATTTTAGAAAAGCCCTAGATGAATCAGTTAGAGTTTTAAAACCAGGAGGATTACTAATATACGATGAATGTATGGATTATGTAGAGGGGTGCAGTGAGAATGCTCGTACTAATCTTAAATCACATAAATGGACTGAAATATATTTAAAAGATAATATTCAGGAAATTGTATATAACAAAGAAATTCCAGCATTTGAAAAAGACAAACACTGGTTGGGTAAAGTAGGACTATTTATTATAAAAATAAAAAAATGAAAACATTTATAATAGCAGAAGCAGGAGCTAACCACAATAAGAATTTTAATCAAGCATTAAAATTAATAGACGTAGCTAAAGAGGCGGGTGCGGGTGCTGTAAAATTTCAAACATATTCATCTGAAACCTTATATAGTAAAAATACACCTGATTTTGCTGGGTATAAAAACATAAATCAATTAATAAAAGATATTGAATTACCACGTGAATGGCAAAAAGATTTAAAACAATATTGTGATGAACAAAATATTGAATTTATGTCCACACCTTTTGATGAACAAGCAGTAGATGAATTAGTTGGTTTAGGGGTTAAAAGACTAAAAATAGCGGGTTTTGAATCTACAGATTGGAGATTTGTAGATATAGTAGCATCAACAGGTTTACCCTTAATCATTTCTTTAGGTATTGGATTTAAAAAAGAATATTTAGATATAATAAATACTATAACAAATAATTATAATAATGATGTTACTTTATTACATTGCAATAATGCGTATCCAACACCTATAGAAGATATAAATTTAAATACTATACCTCATTTACTTAAAAACACAAATTGTAAAATAGGATTATCTGATCACACAGAATCTACTTTTACTCCTTCTTTAGCAGTAGCTATGGGGGCAACTACAATTGAAAAACATTATACATTAAGCAAACACCTTCCAGGACCTGATCACCCATTTGCTGTAGAACCCCATGAATTAAAACAAATGATAGATAGCATAAAATTGACAGAAACAATGTTGGGAGAAATCAAGGGCGAATACAGTCAGTCTGAGGTAAATTTTATTAAAGCTCGTAGATCAATAGTAGCAAAATCGAATATAAAAATAGGGGACATATTAACAATAGATAATATAACAACTAAAAGACCTTATTTAGAAGGTAATGTGGCTGCTTCAGAGTGGTTTAATATATTAGGTAAAAAAGCAGCTAAAAATTATAATATAGACGACTTTATATCATGAATGAATTACAAAATAAAATATTAAAAGAATTAAATGAGGACGGAATATCCTTTACTCATGTAAATGAATTATTTAGTAAAGAAACAAAATCCCTTTACAATAAAGGTATCGATTATTATAATAATTTTCTTTCCTCCCCCCATATTCAAGAAAGATGCCAAAGAATAAATGATGGAAATCCTATAATGGATAGAAGTAAATGGTATGAAATTACAGTTTATGAGTATTTACAAAGAGCTCTTGGTTTAGGAGATGAAGGTGAAGAAATAATAAAAATGTATCTTTCTCCAGAAATAACTTCTATAGCTGAAGCATTTCATGGGATAACTCCCAGAGTTAGAAATATATTAACATGGGTTCATCCTCAAAACCCAAAAGGAAGTGAATTTGCATCTCAAGTATGGCACAGAGATCAAGAAGATTATAAAATTTGTAAAGTATTTATTTTATTTGGGGATGTTACTTCAACCACAGGCCCCCTCCAATATGTTAAACATACCCAGCATGGGGGTAAATATGAAGATATTACAAATAATATGAATAAACAAACAACATCCGTTTTTAAGTATCCTATACCCCAAGAAGAAATAGTTTCATGTGAGGGGAAAGCAGGAACAATTATATTTGTTAATACTAATGGTTTACATAAAGGAGGGTTAGTTAGAGAAGGGGTAAGATGTTTAACACAGGCTAATTTTTTAAACCCCAGCGCTCCTTTAATCACAAATAAGGTATTATCTACTTTTGATTATTCAGATAAAATTAATAGTTTAAACCCACAGAGTGAAAGTTATAAATTATTAAATAATAAACAAAAACTTATATTATCAAATTGAAAATTTTAATTATATCAAAAGATAATGCTTGGACTAGAAAATTAGTACATCTTCTTTATAAGGAAGAATATGATTGTATTTATACTTCAATATGTTCTAAAGAATTAATAGACGATATTAACCCAGATTGGATATTCTTTTTTCATTGGTCAGATATAGTATTAAAAGAAATATACAACAATTATAAATGTGTAGTTATCCACACAGGAAGATTACCTAAAGATAGAGGAGGAAGCCCTATCCAAAACCAAATATTAAAAGGAATAACCCATACTAGAGTTAATGCTATAGAAATGAAAGAACAAGTAGATAGTGGAGCTATATATCATTCAATACCTCTTACACTACAAGGAAATATAACAGATATATGGCTGTCTATAGCAAGTATAACACATAAAATAATTAATTATTGTGTTACAATTGACCCTAAACCCATACCCCAAAATGGTATTCCCTACACATATAAAAGAATAAAAGATAATCAACTTAAATTTGATTCTACTAAAGATCTTTCGTACATATATGATCAGATAAGAATGGTAGATAATAATTCTTACCCAAACCCCTATATAGAAATAGAAGGATATAAAATAGAATTTAGTAGAGCTAAGATAAATAATAGTAATATAATAACAGATGCCAAAATCACTAAAAAATAAGAAAATATTAGTATTAGCTGCTCATCCAGATGATGAAACTTTAGGATGTGGAGCAACTATAGCCCGCTTAGCTAAAGAAGGAGCTCATATTAAATTACTTACTTTTACTGATGGTGTATCAGCTAGACCACCTAAAAAAGTCCCTTTTACAAATAGAAATCAAAAATTATTTGATGTATGTGAAAAATTAGGAATTTCAGATTATATGTACGCTAATTACCCTGATAATAGATTAGACATTATTTCATTACTAGATAAGACCCGGTATATTGAAAATAATGTAGATTTTATCCCTGATATAATATTTACCCACCACCCTAATTGTTTAAATATAGATCATAAACACGTATATGAAGCCACTTTAACTGCTTTTAGACCCCAATTTGGACATAAACAAACAATATTATCTTATTATGTTCCATCTTCAACTGATTATAATCCCCAAAATAGTTTTAGAGGTAATGTTTATTACGATGTTTCATCTACTTATAAAATAAAACTAGAATGTCTTAAAGAAAATTATGATGAAGAAATGAGAGAGTACCCTCACACTAGAAGTTATGAAAATATAGAAAGTTTAATGAAGGTTTGGGGATCTGAAGTAGGATTAAAATATGCTGAAAAATTTGAACTAATAAGAGAAGTCATATGAAAATCTTATTTTTAGGATATAAAGGTTGTAAATTACATAAATTTTTATCATCAAAATACACAGTAGTACAAACTGAAAATAAAATAACATTTGATGATTATAAAGATGTTGATTATATTATAAGTTTTGGTTATAAACATATAATAAAAAAACATATTATTGATTTATTTCAAGCAAATATAATTAATTTACATATATCTTATTTACCTTATAATAAGGGATGCCATCCTAATTTTTGGTCTTTTAAAGATAATACTCCTAAAGGAGTAACTATTCATTTAATTGATGAAGGTATAGACACAGGAGATATTTTAATTCAAAAAGAAATCACATTTTCTAAAGAAGAAAATACATTATCAAAAACATATGATAGATTAATTGATGAAATACAAAATTTATTCATTAACAATTATAAATCAATTTTAAGTAATAGCCTTAAACCTACTCCACAAAAATCAAAAGGAACCTTTCATTATGAAAAAGATATACAAAAATATAAAAACATACTAACAGAAAACTGGAATACAAAAACAACAAAAATTATGGCAAAAAAAAGAACAGATTTAGAAATTATAGATGAAGTAGAAAATATTAGAACAAAAAATAATGTTAATTGGATGGATATTTTAAGATTAGCCTTTAAACACGCACCTGAAGATGCAAGAAAATTAATGGGTAGAGTAAATGAATATGATGGTAGAATTTCAGCATTATTAACAGAATTAGCTAACAATGGGAAGTAAAAATATAAATGATGTTTGTTTAATTATACAAGCACGATTAGGTTCTCAAAGAGTACCCAATAAAATGTTAAGACCATTTGCAGGTACTACTTTAGTAGATATATTATTTGAAAAATTAAAAAAATCAAATATAATACCTAAAAAAAATATTTATTTATCCTCTTATGAACAAGAATTAAAGGATGTAGCTAATAAACATAATATTAATATATTTAACAGATCAGAATCTTCATCTTTAGAAGAATCAGATCCTCTTAAATTATGGGAATGGTATAATAAATTACCTTACAAATATGTAATATTAATAAGTGCATGTAACCCTTTATTAAAAATAGAAACAATAGATAAATTTGTAGAAAGCTTTATAAATTCAGATAAAGAAGGAGCTTTTGGTGTATTTGAAAAGAAAACATATTATTGGGATAAGAACAAAAAACCAATAACAGACTGGGGTGGTAAAACAACAATGAATACAAAATATGTAGATCCAGTTTACGAGGCGGCTCATTGTTTATACGCTAGCAGAATGGATATAATAGGAGAGGGATATTTTATTGATACTAAATCACCTATAGAACCTGAATTATTTGTAATGGAAGAAGCAGAGGCATTTGATATAGATTATGAATGGCAGTTTATATTAGGAGAAAAATTATATAATGAATAATATAAAAGAAATATACTTAATAGGTCCAGGTAGAAGTAAATTAAATTATGATATTTCTAAATTAAAGAATAAAGTAATATTAAATTTTTCAGGAGATTTAATGTGGTTTAATAAAAATAATGTATATCCTACTTATTGGACTTTTTTAGACCCTAATAGTCTTATATACATAATCGATAGAATTAATAACAAAAAATATAATTCTGAATGGTTTTATCATTTAAAAAATAACACAAATATAATATTTCATGACATCCAGGGCACAGATGAGTTTTATAAACATGGATTCACTACATCTAGGGGATCTAATTGGAACAAAAATGAATTTGGGGGTAAATTATTACCACAAGTTTGTTCATATTTTAAAGAAACAATAAAATTACCTGTAGATATATTAGAAAATAATTTCGACCCCCTTTATACACCTGAGACGTATAACCTATTTCCTATAATAAGACAAGGACCAGGTATCAATACTGATAAGTTTGTATGTTTTATTTTACCTCTAGTATTATCTTATTTTAAAAATTTAAAATCTATAAAATGTATTGGGTTTGGTGATTTTAATGAACCTAGATTATATAATAACTTAAATTTAGGATATGAAGGTTATAAACTTTCATATTCAAAAATAAAAGATAAACTAATAAAATTACTTAACCATAGAAATATATCTATCGAATTTGAAAATAAAAATTCATATTTTATAGAATTAGAGAATTTTACAAAAAAAGAAAAAATGGAAAAAATAACATTTTGTATACCAAGTAAAAGTAACTTACGTTACTTAAAAACATGTATACCTTCAATCCGCGAAAACGCATTTCGTAAAGACCATGATATTATAATATTCGTTGATAGCGATGAAGATGGTACTATTGAGTGGTTAGAAGAAGTAAAAGACGAATATAACCTACAATACTATGTAAACCCTAAATTAGGAAAAGAATTATATGGTATTGGAATGGCATACGATTTTTGTATAGAAAAATCAACCACAGATATTTTTATGATATTCCACGCTGACATGATGTTAGGTAAAGATGCTGATTTAAATGCTTTTAAACACTTAAACCATAAAACAGTAGTATGTTCAACTAGAGTTGAACCACCTATTCACCCTAACGCAGGTGAAAAAATATTACTTGATTTTGGAATGTGGCCTGAAGAATTTAAAAAAGATGAATTCAATAAGTATGTTGAAGAGCATCTTGAAGATACAAAAACAACAGAAGGTATATTTGCACCTTGGATGATGTATAAAGATGAATTTTTAGCTTTAGGGGGCCATGATCCTAGAATGCACTCATGTAGAGAAGATTCAGATGTATTTAATAGAATGTTATTAGATGGTTTTACTTTTATCCAACCATGGAATAGCTTAGTATATCATTTAACAGGTAGAGGTGCAGGTAGTTTTGATGGTGATAAAGAACGTCATGAACAGTGGCAAAAAGATATGAATAAATCTACTATGGAATTTATTAGAAAATGGGGTAGTATAGTTAAACATGAACCCCTAATGAAGCCTATAGTTTCCCCTAAATATGATATAGGAATTATTTTATCTAATAATAATCTAGAATTATTACGCGCTTTAGAACCATGGTGTAATAATATTTACTGTAGTAGTAGTTTAAGACAGCAATATATTACTACTGAACAATCAAATACAAGTTTTAATTTATCTGAAAGAGTATTATCTTATAATAATGAGAAAAATAATGAAATTTTAGTTACAATAAATGAAGGCTTTAATCAACAAGATTTTCAATACATCCAGCAATTATCTGAAATAATAGAAGATAGTGGCGAACCAGCATTCCATGGTGAATTAGGAAACATCACAGTTGAAATATTTGAACAAATGAACACATACGAAAAAGATTTAATAATATGCAAAAAGTAGTAGTAACAGGGGGAGCAGGTTTTATTGGTTCTCATTTAGTAGATGAATTAGTTAAACAAGGTGTAGAAGTAACTATACTTGATAATTTATCTACAGGTAAAAAACAAAACATAAACCCAAAAGCTGAATTTATAGATTGTGATATATTTAAGGATACTTATGGGGATTTAATTTTTTTACTTAATGGTGCTGATACGGTATTTCACTTAGCTGCTAAAACTACAGTACAAGAATCTATTGAAAAACCTTCTTTATATAATAATATTAATGTAATAGGCACTTTAAATTTATTAGAAGCAGCAGCTGCTATGAAAGTAAAACGTTTTATTTTCTCATCTAGTAGTTCAGTATATGGTAATGCTAAAGTACCTACATCTGAAGATCACCCACTAAACCCAATATCTCCTTATGCTTTGAATAAATTAATAGGAGAACAATATTGTAAATTATATTCAGAAATATATAATATAGATACAGTATGTTTAAGATATTTTAACGTTTATGGGGATAGAATGAATAATGAAGGGTATAAATTAGTATTTCCTATATTTAAAGAACAAATATCAAATAATAAACCTCTAACTATTAATAATGATGGGGAACAAAGAAGAGATTTTATCCATGTTGACGATATTGTTAGAGCTAACATATTAGTAGCTAAACATAGTAGTAACTTTAATGGTGATATTTATAATGTGGGTAATGGTAAAAATTATTCAATAAATGAAATAGCAGATATGTTTGGTGGTGAAAAACAATATGGAAATCAAGTTATTGAACCTTTTGAAACATTAGCTGAAACAGCAAAAATAGATTTAGACTTAAATTTTCAACCTAAAAAAGACTTAAAACAATGGATAAGTACATATACAGAGCAAAATTAGACAGAGTAGTAGACGGCGATACAGTAGACGCCCTAATAGATGTTGGATTTGACATTTGGTTTAAAAAACGAATTCGATTTATGGGTTTGGACACTTGGGAATCAAGAACAAGAGATCTTGAAGAAAAGAAAAAAGGCAAACTAGCTAAAGAGCGTACAAGACAACTACTAGAAGAAGTATCTTCCAAACCAGGATACTTTAGACTTAAATCACACGGTTTAGGAAAATATGGTAGAGTGTTAGGTGAAATTTTTATCATGGACAAAGATGGTAAACAATGGAGCGTTAACGAAACACTAATAACTGAGGGACATGCCTACGTTTACGACGGGGGTAAGAAAAAAGTGTTCACCTCGTAAGATTTTTCTATATGTATAACAAAATAAAAAACATGTGGGGAATATTTAAAGACAATAATGACTGGAATGAAAAAAACGTGGTAGGTTTCATAGCGTTCTTAGTTATGGTTGTTTTTGCC
>Ga0181394_1000810_pt1 | contig 13640 bp, 18 predicted proteins | sample 17SPOviralmetaG_FD_130123 | JGI IMG/M metagenome (GOLD analysis project Ga0181394, IMG submission 130123) | Marine viral communities from the oligotrophic San Pedro Time Series (SPOT) site, San Pedro Channel, CA, USA - 17 SPOT_SRF_2010-11-23 | ecosystem: Environmental > Aquatic > Marine > Strait...
ATCGCTGGAAAGTTTTCCAGGCCTTACCGATCAAAGGCGAGAATGATGATGTATGGGATGAGTTAGAGATCACGAGTGAGGAATTCCGGGGTTGGGTTGCTCGGCATCGTCATCTGGATCCCGTTGTTGAGTCGAATGAGTTGATGACTGGTAGTTATTGCATGCTCGACGGTAAATTGCGTTTTTATAATAATGTGGGAGGTGAATTCAAGCGCAGTGCCCCGATTCCTGAGGTAGGCATGGATCGGGCTTGGTCGGAGATCGAGTCGATGTTCAATGATGATGTATTTGAGGATCGCGGAGGAGTGTGGTCTTGGGAGGTGTCGCAATGAGTCAGTGAGTCGAGAAGGACCCTGCGGGGTCTTACTCGGCATTCATAGGGTAGGGCTAGCTCGCGCCGGTGAGGACCGGGGGTTTTTATTGAAATTTTACCGGAGACAAATAAGTTGATCTTTGATAGTTATATACATCATATCATGGAGTCATAATGAAAGTGACACGAAGACAATTACGACAAATTATTTTACAAGAAGTGAGAATCAAGCCTTCTGTTACTAATATACCACCACAACACTTAGATAAGATCCACAGTCTCATCGAAGATGGCGAGTTCGAGCAGGCACAGTCTTTTATTGATGCATTTGACGGAGACCCAGACTATGTGGATAATTATATAGCGTACGGAGAAGTTGGTGACTTGGAGAAGATGGGTAATGAGGTAGCTGCAGTGTTTGGTGATCCTCTACCGTTTGATCCAGACGGGCCCGTGCCGGCGAGACCTCTTAAACCAGGTTTTAGCTATGATGATGTGTATGCAAAAGATGAAGAAGCATATGCACTAGCGCGAAAGAAAAGAGATGATCATCGTGATAGTTACCCGCCGGGATTTGATGCTCAGGAAGCTTATTATACACATATTGATCGATATTCTATAAATAGGAATGCTCCTATTCGTGACGACGATCTTTTAAAAGAAACAATTGTGCAAGGTATTCTCTTGCAAGAAATGGCAGTGCGGCGCATTCTCGAGATCGAAATGACAGATCAGATCTACCTTGTGCATCCTGACTTGCCTGGTGGGCGTATCCCGCTCGGGCAGTCTGTCGACGCGCTGATTGAGGCACTATACCGCATGACAGGTGAGGGTTACACGCATGTTGTCATGGCGACAGACTTGCGCGATTTTAACCGTGATCGGTCAATCTTCCGTTACGGGATCTACACTGCGCTCAGCAAGGCTATACGGGTGTTAGAGTATAATCGAGACCCTCGAAGTTTATTTCTTCAGAGGTCATAATGATTATCACAAGAAAACAACTAAGACGATTAATTGAAGCGTCATATCGAGAAATACAAAAAGTTCAGGCAAGAGGATACAAAAGTGGAGATGTAGGCGGATTGCCCGGACCTATTTCAATTGGTTCTAGCAAAGGATATTATGAAGCGCTTAGGGCAGGTTTATATCAAAAAGGTATTGAGAGTCAAAGAAATACAGGTCATGGTTCATATGATTATAGTTTGAATAACGATCATGATCTAAACGTTGGTAGACACACCTGGCCTCATGGATTTACTGTTGTTAGAAACTCCTTGTGGCGAGTAGTCATGAAAACACCTCAATATCCTGGAATATGCACTATCAATTTTGCTGTAACAGGAAACCCAGAAGTTGATGCAGAATTTATTGCAGGGTTATGTGCTTTATCAGATGACGATTTTGTAAGAATTGGTACTAAGACTAGAGGTTCAGCAATCGTAGGATCTTGGGAAAGTGAAATTATTCCAGGCTACCCACACAAGTTTATAGGATTGTAATATGAGAATTACACGACGACAATTAAGACAATTAATCTCAGAAGCTTACCGATCAGGGGTGCCTTACAGGCATCCTGTTTATCAATCAGACGCCACCATAGCCCGACAGCATCCGGAACTCGTAGATAAAATTGCATCAGCTGAGCCACATCAAAAGGAGACTTTTAAGTCTGCACTCGATTTAAATCGTCCTATTCCTGACTTCATATATCGCAAAAGGGAAATTGATTTACCTGAGAATGGTGTCACACAAAGACAGATCGACGACCTAGTAGATGAGTTTTTTAGTTACATGCCAAAGGGGTATTCTGGCGCAATTTCGCAAGGTAGAATGACACTTAAACAAATTGCAGAAGAGATTTTTGATTACCTTGTTGAAGGACCTGGTGTAGGAATGGAATTGCTTTATGATGGCGGAGGAAATCCTCGAAATCAGCATGACATTGAAGAAGTTATTCGACGATATGAAGTAGCACTTAGCCGCCCTCATCATAAACAATTAGGACATATATCATGAGAATTACAAGAAAACAATTAAGGCGATTAATCGCAGAGTCAGCCGGCGGGTCGAACCCTGCACAGAAGCTCGCTCAAGGTTTCAAGAGTGCTGGTGAGGACGCATCGTTCATCAGGCAATATTTTGAATTAGCAGTAACATTAGGTCATGCGCAAGATGGCACTCTCGACACAATAGCACAATACTCCGGGGGTAGGGTTGTCGACTTTGTCGCGTCTCCTGATCTAGCTGTGGAACTTCACAAGATCATGGGATCGATCAAGATAGGCCGGGATACTAGATACCCAGGTATGTATTACGTTGCTTATGCGGTGAACTAGGACAGGACATATATCATGAAAATTACACGACGACAATTAAGGCGATTAATCGCAGAAGCATATAGGACAGGTGTTCCTTATAGAACCCCGATCGATCAATCAGATGCGACAATATCTCGCAATTTCCCTCAATTTACAGATAAGATTGCATCAGTTGACCTTAAGCAGCGCGAAGCGTTTAAGTCAGCACTAGATCCGAATCGTCCGCTAGCTGATATTAAGTTGCGTGCTATTGATGATCCTCAAAATGGTTTGACACAAGGACAGATCAACAACTTAGTGGATGAGTATTTTAAACAGTTTGTGATTCATTCTGGTGGCGCGTCGTTAACAAAGCTGGCAAGACATGTTTATGAAAACCTGTTTGGAAAATTGAGCCAGCGCGCGATTGATGTGCTCTTTCCTTCGGATAGCGGTATACCGATACCTGACGATGAAGCCATTGCAGAAATAATTCGAAGGTACGAAAAAGCACTTAGTCGACCAAAGCACAAACAATTGGGTCATATATTAACATGAAAGTAAAAAGACGACAATTGTTGATATTAATTAACGAGATAGTTCGCAGAAGCTCACTAGCAAATAATCCTAATTATTCCTCAAAAAGCATGGTTACTGATATGGGCCATGACCGGATGAAGCAAGTCCCGACAGGACAAACTGATTTCGAAATCATCGAACAACCTGAAACTGATGGGATTCGTATTGTCGCCTATGTCGCCGGCGATCCGGCGGGTTATATGTATCTTGCACCCATCCTTCAGGGATACAAAGTCAACACAGTTCAAGTCTCAGAAGATCACCGACGCGGCGGTGTTGCTGATCCAGGCTACGGAGTCGCTAGTCGAATGTATGCACACGTCATTGACATGTACCAGCTTTACAGTGGTGACAGTCAAACTCCGGAGGCGCGACGCCTCTGGGTGAGCTTGCATAGAAAATATCCGGGCAGAATAGAGGCTGTTAACACTGTCACTGGAGAGACTTATCAAGTCATATCTACGCCTGATAATACAGAACTAGAGATAGACGGTACATTTTCTATTTGGACGGATGATACCAGCCCCAATGGCATATATTTCAGGTTCAAATCATGAAAATTACACGACGACAATTACGACGCTTAATACGTGAGTCAGGCCTTAATACGACTTGGAATATGGGAGATCGAGTTGTTAGTCTAGGGGATGTGACCGCTTTCTTAGATAGTCGTGCACGGCCGGTGATCACAATAAATGCGTGCAGTCTTAAAAAGATGCTCTCTCGCGAGATCACCGGAATCGAACCGCACCGTGTGGAAAGAGCGGATATCTCTGTGCCGATTATTGTTGAGGTGGATCGTGTGTCTGGGTGTCCTGTTGTGGTGCTCGACGGGAATCATCGACTGGCCAAGGCTGTTAGTCTCGGTGCAGATGTGCATATGCGTGTGTTATATAGTGATGAGCGGGACATGTTATTTGGACAGGGCTAGCTAGCTGGCACTGGCATTTTTATTTTTTGTCAGAACTTTTAAAAGACTAGTGATACTTATTTCATGAGTAATACTTTGGAGTGTATAATGAAAATGAGTAGACGACAATTAAGGCACTTAATTATTAAAGAAATCAATCTGATAGCTGAGTCTTCTTTTTTTGATAATGTGACTGATGATGAAGCAGACGGTGTTTTTGCGTTAATTCGTGAATTAGAAAAGTATGGTTTTAAGATTATTGAAGTTGTTGATAAAGCCTCTATGGGTATTCCTGAAACTGATATTATTACTGATGGTAAAGGTGAGCCTGAGATGATGATGATGGGTAAGCTTCTTGATGATGGTCGTTATGTTTTTACTATTGATCACAAAACAGGTAAACAAAAATCTTGATCAGCTGATCATGTGTTTGTGCTCATGAATAATATAGGATAAAAAATGAAAATAACAAGAAGACAATTACGAGAAATAATAAGTGAGGCAATTCAACTGCCCCAGCCCGAACCTGGCAAGCTAGATTTAAGTGATTATGATGATGGCAGCATGAATCAGGAAGAGTTTCTTTATGACACTCACGCAGGTCGTGGCCCTGCACAAGTTAAATTGACTAAGTCTCAGCGTTATGACTATAGTCATGAAGGTGTGAAGAAGTATATGCAAAAAAAAGGTATTCAACCTATTTCTGACAATGACGCTAGAAGTTTGACAAGAGATATGCCTAATCCAGACAATACTCCATTTACGTATAGAGTAAAAGATCTGCTTGCACCTGCTTTTCTGTTAGTAACAGAAGACGATGAATTCATGAGACATGTGCAGAAGCGATTACCAGATAGACAGGGACGAGAGATTCTAACTGTCATGGGGAACGATGATACTAATGTTGTTTTTAAAAGATTAGAAAGTAGTCGCGCTTACTTTGTTGCGATGGATGGTTACATTCCTAGAACTGAAAAATACATGTAAATGAAAATTATTTAAAGTTTGAAATTTATTAAAGTTATTTTGTAAAGCGTAGCAAACTATGGTAATATACTAATATTGGAATTACATCCAATAGCACGTAGATAAAACAGGAGAATACATGCAATTTTCAAAGTCAAAAAGCACAAAGCGTTTTAATTTCAACATCAGCCGTGACACTAAGTCTCATAAATCAGGAGCAAACACAGTGACTATCACTACTAGCCCATCAGATGATTCTTATCTTACTTCACGCTCACAGATCACTATGACTGTTAAAGAAGCAAAAGCGTTCCAAAACTTTTTAAATTCTTATATTGACGGGAAAACACCAGCTTCTATCTAACAATATAGATACTTGGTGAATAGAGTTAAAGGGTCAGCATTGCTGACCCTTTTATTTTTGTATGTTGATTTTAATGACCAGCAGAATCGTGCATTATTCCCGATGAAGAGTGACCAAAACCAATTGCATGACCAATTTCGTGTGTAATTATGTCTTGTGTCATATATTCGTACCTAGTGTTTGCAGGTATTCTTACAATTGCGTAGTCGACGTATTTTGTGTGTATATCGCCAGAATAGTGGTACGTATAGACTGATGTTATGCCTAAGTGACGTGATGTGTCGACGCCTGTTCCGTCTGTTATCTGTATTGTGTTTAAATTTTCTTTTACACATTTCGACACTTTTTTAATACCATCGTGCTTAAAACCTACTTCTTTTTGCCAATATTCGAGCGCATTGTTGAGATAATCCAAATTGACGTGTGATTCTGGGCATACTTCAATTGTAGGTATGGTTTCCCATTGATATTTTCTGACTAGTTCATCTGCGTGTACTGTGAAGATTGTGAGCAGTAATGTTAACATTGTGTCTCCTTGGCTATATTTATATTATAACAGGTAGGAGTAAGTGTTGCACTTTCATAAAATGTTCAAGAGGTACAGAAAAGTTAAAGTACCTATCAAGGGAAAAGGGTATAATTTAGTTGTAGCGGACACACCTGAGAAGAAAAGAATCGGCTTGTCGAGAGTGAATAAGCTACCTAGTAGGTGTGGTATGTTATTTGTTTACAGAACACCTGTTAATCATTCATTTACAATGGAGAAAACAAGTATACCTTTGACGATAATATTCTTAAATAGTGATATGGAAATATTAGAAGTTTTTAAGTGTCGTCCTTTTGAAAAAAGAAAAGTCAGACCGAAGTCTGACTATTCATATGTTATTGAAATATAATTAAAGTTTATAGCAATTTATGTTTTTTGAGAATGTTTATCATCCTTAAACTTTCGTTTTTTGCCTCTTCTTTTTCCTTGTAGCTTTCCGGAACTTCGTTTTTATCTGAGTCTCCCAGAACGTAGTAGTCTTTCCCACCAATTGTTTTCTTTGAGTATTTTGCCTTAAGGGCGTAATTTTGAGTACCAGAACCGTCTATAAAAAGTATTTCCATGCTCTTAGTAAGAGAAAGGTTAATTACAAAAGCTGGCGCTGCTATGCCGCTAATTGAACCCCTACCAAGCACACCCGGTAATCCTTTTGCAGCTGGATTTTGAGGTTGTCTGGCTAAAAATTTATTTAATTTAGAATTTAAGTCATCAACGTCTTTTTCTGTAATCTTGCTATACCCAGCCACAAATGGATAGGTTTCGTTTGTCTTTAATTTGAAATTTTTTGAATCTGCTGGTATACACTTTAACCATACCGCTTTGGGGTCAATTTCATTTACTTTATCCAAAAATAGACCGGTATCACTATCACTTTCGCCAGGAGGCTCATCTGTGTTTTCAGACTCACCTGTATTTGCTGTCTTTGATTTAATATCATTAGCTAGCTGGTTAACTCCGGATAAATTACCTGTATACCCTAACGCCTTGGCAATTGTGGCAGCACTACCTTTGTTTTTTTCGATATAATCTTTTACGGTACCTGGTATTTCAATTTTTGGATCCTTGCCTGCTGCAGTCGATTCAGAATCTGACTCAGTATCAGCAGTTTCAACATTTGATTCTTCGGGTTCCTCCTCTTCGTTTAAATAAGGAAAGAAAGCTGAAGTTTCAAGAAGACTTCTTAGTTCGAGCCTTTTAATTGTTTTACTCTCTTTTAACTCTACACCTTTTTCTTTTGCTAGCGCTGCAACTCCTCTCATACCTTCTTCGCTCGATATCCACGCTTTCCACTTTTCTGTTGTGTCTCCACCCCACTTTCCATCAACTTCAGTACCAACGATTTTTTGAATGTTTTTTATCTTTGCAGCGCTTCCACCGCCTGAACTTTTAGAAGATTTTTTTGATGCTTTACTTGCAGCCTGAGAAACTTTTTTTGACGCTTCAGCTGCTTTCTTTATTTCTTCACTTGGTGCTGCTCCAACATCAGAAGCGCTTAATGTAGTTGTTTCACCATCAAGCGTCTTAATCGTGTAAGTACCCTTCCCATTACGAAGCTGAAAAGTAACACCTCTGAGCGAATAATACCTTAACTCAGCCTTCATCTTCTCCATATCTTCTTTCCCTTCCCCTGCTTTTTTTGCACCATCTACTATTTTCTTGAGCGCTGCAGGAGTTGCTTCAGACTTGCTTTTAAGACGTTTGCTTGTGTCTTTTGCGTCTTTTTGAGCTTGATCCAGATCAGCTAATCCTTTTTCAGCTGCTGCCCTGATATCTTCGACGTTCTCATTGGTGCCTGTTGCCTCTTTCAAAAGATTTGTGATTAATCTTCTTAGCTTAGTCTCATCTATTTTCATAACTTTCCCCCTAACTGTTGTTAAAAAATATATTTTTATTAGATTTCCATAATAATTATAATTTGTAAGATGTTATTTATATAAAATGTTTATTTGGAGTAAAAAATGAGCCAAAAATTTAAAGTCACGCAAGCACATCGTAGACAAATTAGAAGATTGATCAGAGAATCAATAAGAGAGAGACAGCTACTGTTTGAGCAGCGTTCTTTAATTGTTGAAGACATATGTCGTTATAATAATGAAAAAGATCAGTTAGGCTATACACCTAAAATGATAGAAGAGGGAATAGCTGATCTTTTCGGTGCAGGTATAACAAGTGGAATAAAGCAAAATATTATCGAGTATCTGCTTAGCGCGATGAACTTTAATAAAGATAGTGTACCTGGAAGATTTGTGATTAACTTGTTAGAAAATTTCAATATTCTTGGAATGAACAAGTACTTTGGAAAAGAAAAATGCGGTTCAGTGGCTGAACTAGTTGCTAAAGCATCTGTTGAGACTATTACAGAATTAGGTGCAAAAAGAGTTATTGGCCTCATTTATCATCAATTTTCTGGTAAGGATATTGAGGAGACTGAATTTGGCGCAAATATTGAGAAAGGCATGGGTAAACTTGTTAATGCAGCTGGACGAGAAATGGTGAACGAAGTAATTTATGATTTTATTGGTCCCACTATAGAAGAGCCAATTGTTGCCATATTTTGTAACTATGATAGTTTAACAGACTTTTTCAAACGAGGTGTCATGCAAGGTGAATTAAAAGGTCAGCTTAGTAACCTTGGTAAAACTGCAGCTGTTGCTGCTGGCTTAGGTGGAGCTGATGTAGCACTAGATGCCGCTGAAGGTGAATTAGCTGGCCGAGACAGAGAAAAGATCTCAGGTAGTGGCGCAGACGCAGCAAAAGCAATGTTTAGTAAAAAGAAGTAAAAAGTAAAGAGGTATAAGGCAAATTATGTTTTTAAATGAAGCTGAAATAAGAAAGATAGTAAGGTTAAGACTGCTTAAAGAACAGGAAGACACTTTTAAAAAAGTCTCTACTAAAGAGTTAGGTGATGACAAACAAAAAGGTGGCGAAGTTGCAGCTGAAGTCGGTATGGCGACACTTGCAGGTGTTGGAACAGCTGTGGGCGCTGCTGAAATTGCCAGCCTAAGTAGTGTCGGTGCTTTAGCAGCGCAAGGAGCTACAGCAGCCGCAGCAAGTGGACCTCCTGGTTGGGCAATTGCTGCTGGTGTAGCAGCAGCAGCTGGTGTTGCTTATCTATTTCTTGATGAAGGTGATGTTGGTGCTAAAGTAGCTTCAATTCTTGATGGTACGTGGGGCGCAAAAACTCAAAAAGAGTTAAGTAAGATTGAGGAAGAAACAAAGAAAAAACTAAGCGAAGCCGGCATGGATGATCAATTAGAAAATTTTCCTAGCCTGCAACATGCCGCCTTAAAATCTTCAGACTACAGAGGTTGGGCTAAGGAATTTTACGAAGCAACAAAGGGATCTGGTGACTTAGCATTTGGAATGGGGACAGATGAAGATGCAATTAGAGACACGATTAGAAAAGTTGGTGCGAAAGGATCATTGATGGACTTAGCGATCACATCCGTTGTGTTTTTTAAAGAGTACAATAAGCCACTCATCAAAGTTCTTCAAGAAGAGTTAAGTGATGAAAAATCTTTAACTTTCACAGGAGACATGAAGACATATGTTAGAAATCCTATTGACGAAATAGAAAATGTTATATGTTGGATAGACGGTAACGGTAAAAGAGAATGTTTTTCTGAGGAAGAACTTAAAAAGTGGATTAAAGAAACAGATAAAATAATTAAAGAAGGCGGAGTCGATGATGATGATGTCACTATAATCGATCCTAATACTCTTGACGGTAATCTGGTACAAAAAATACAGTACGTAATGAATAAATACTCGGAAAGAGAAAATCTAGGGTTACAGATAAGTGAAGATGGTTCTTGGGGGCCGAAAACAGACGGCCTTTGGGAGAAATTTCTAAATCATGTTGTTGTCAATCACAGTACATTTAAAGGTATTGAGGCGCTGCAACAGTTTAAAGACGGCTTTCATTCTTGGGAAAGTGTATCAGTAGCTTCAGTCTCAACGTACCCAGGTTACACATCAAACATGAAGGGTTGTCTTGCTTTTGTCACTGACGGTTACAATGGAAATACTGACTATGGTGAAGGTAAACTTAAAATTGAGGGTGGTGGTGGAGTTGTGCCTACACCATCAAAAAGAAAAAAGGTAACAACACCAGACAGTGACGACCAAGGTTTAAATATTCCGCAAGGTGGTGAAACAGGATCAGGTCTTGTTCCAAAAGTCAGAGTTACATTAGCAGGTCAGGGCAAGGACACTTTAGAAAGTATTGGCTTTCCAGCAGGTACTTCTGACAATCTAGTCTCTACTGTCGCTACAAGAGTTAGAGGTACAATCTCAGGTGGCGTAATTAATCTGACTGTTGTTGTCAACAAAGATGGCGTTGTTAGAAGCGTCAGAGTAGCGCCAGGGCAAAGAAGAAATCCGATCAATAGACAGTTTGAAAATTTGAGAAATGTTGTGCGTAGGTTTTTAGAAAAGGCAGGAAACGCAGATAATGAACAAATAACACCCTCTCGTACAAAGAGAATGAAAATTAATCCCAATCGGAATTCAAGAAAATTTGAATTAGTTCTTGACTTTCCCGCAGGTACTTATTAACAGGCGAGTATTAATGCTTTTAAACGAACTACAAATAAGAGCCTTCATTTATGAAAAATTAAAAGAAGCACGTCAAAAATCTGTTAGAGCAGACTTATCTAGGCGATCTAATAGCTCAACATCATCTGAAGGTGTTCTTCAACCTGATTCAAGTGCTTCAATAAAAGGTAAAGAGTTTATTGTCCATGGTGTAAAATTTCAGTCAGTACCAGCTGAAGGGGCTGGTAATATTGCTGTTGCTCTATATCAAAGCGCAGAAAAAGCAGGCCAAAAAGCTGCAGGTAAAGGTTGGGAGACGACGCCTGGTGGGAGAAGTTGGATTAGTAAAAACATTTATGATGCATCAAAATCCGGTTCAGGTGCACAATATGCAAAGTTGTTAGGTACAGATAAAGAATCTTATTGGAGTAGTTGGTTTTTTAGTGTCTGTTACAAGGGTTTTGCAGGGGAAGGTGGTCATGGATCTAATCACTTTGATTACGGTGCAGACGAAGGAATGAAAAGAAGAAAAGATATCTTAGAAAATCCTGAAAATTACGTAGGGAAAACTGCTTTTGTTACTTTTGCTCCGAATGAAGCTCCGGTCTTTAAAGGAGATTCTGTTTTTGGATTTAGATCCGGATCTGGTTCAAAATTTTCAGACATTGCTAGCGGCAAGCCTTCTCACATGAGAATATTTGGTGATGATGGAGGAACTGTCTATGGTGGTAACGAATCTAACAGAGTAGGAAAAGGCAAAGTTAAGATGAGCGGCAATAGAACAATTAGTGGAAAATATGGTAAAGAACCATATGTTGCTGTTTATAAACGAGTCAAAGTAATTGGAAAAGCTGGTAGTGAAAATACAGAAAAAACAGACGCTGTTATTAAAAATACAGAAAAAACAAATGTTTCGGATAATAAAAAAAGCTAATTTTTTACATTAGCTTTCTTTCATATATCATTTTTCTTTCAGGCGAACTTTTAGCAAACAACTTTATCAATTCTCCAGCTTTTGAATTAGCTTGATCTTCGTGAAAACCTCCGGCATCACGAATATTACCCTTTAAAATTCCGATCTGATCTTGCATCATGTGAGTCATTTCGTGCGCCACTGATCTCAGAACGTCAGCTAAAGCTCTATTTTTACAGTATATCTTGCAACAATTATTTCCTACTTCGTAAAGTGCAGTTGTTGATATACCGTGAGGTTCACGAGAATTAACCATATGAACTTCAAAGTCGCCCTCTATTGGTAAACTATCTGAACAGAAGAGAATAAACTCTCCTGCTAATTTCATTTGTTCTGGGTTATAATGCAAACCCTTGTCGACATATAATTTCATTGGACACCTTTTATCTAATATATATCTAATGTTTCTTCAACTGTTTCAACAAGAACGTTTAATGTTTTGACGTGTGGGCCCATAGAAACGTTTTCAAAATTAATTGCAGCCGCGACGAGAAGTGATACTAACTCACCGTCTTTGTTGTATATTGCAGATCCACTACTACCAAAAGTTGCAGGTACTGTGAATACACAGTTTAGGCCTTCGCAACCGGCAAATTTTCCAGAAAACATCAACCTTGTATTTGGAGATGCCATCCCGTCAGGAGCAGCGACATTAAACACATCTTCACCTATCAAAGGCATATCTTTTGCTAGTCTAGTGGGCTTGTAATTTTCACCTTTAAACCTAAGTGCTTCTAGTAAGCATAAATCTGCTTTTTCACTTGACGTAACTACATTTGCCAGTCTAGAGGATTCACCAATAAATATCCTTATTTTTAATTCCCCCATTATTTTTTCAATGTCTGAATTTTCACAAAAATGATTAGCGGTTAAAATAAATATGTGCGAAGACGAAGATGATAAAACTACACCGGAAGCTGAAGCTAATGGCATTACCTCTGTCTGATCTTGACAACTTTGCTTTTTGTCAGGTACACAAAAATTATGTGATTCTTTTACTAAAAAAACAAAATTTTCTAATTGATGTTTATGTTCCTCAACGAAAACAGGCTTGGCCACTTCTATTTCTTCTTGTTTTCCATAACAACTAAAAAATTGAGTTAAAATTAAAAATGAAAAACACACTATAGACATCATACCCCACCCCCAAATCATATAAGACTTTATTTTTTCCATAAAATAGACCCTCATATTTTAAGTATGCGAAAAGTGCAACAAAATATTTTGTATGGTATAATAAATTATATCCAAGGAGGAAAACAATGGCTATTCGTTTAGGCTACGCATGTATTAACATGCACTTACAAAAAAACTTTAAAGTAACTACAAACCGAGGCATGATTAAAAGAACATTCAAGGCAAAAGGCATTAGCTACGCCTCTGAGTTAGCAGAACACAATACCAGGAATATACTTCCAATACTTAAGTGGAATCGTCAGAATAACATCGAAGTGTTTAGACTCACCTCATGCTTACTTCCCTGGGGTTCAGAATATGAAATAGAAGACTTACCTGATTATCAAAAAATTAAACTGAATCTACATCAAGCTGGTGAGTATGCAAAACAAAATAATATACGTTTATCTTTTCATCCTGGACCTTTTAACATTCTTACTAGTCCTAAACCTCGGGTTGTCGCTAGTTCTGTTACTGACTTAAGGATGCACGGCAAGTTAATGGACTTAATGGGCATGCCAAGAAATAGGTGGGCCAAAATAAACATTCATATTGGCGCTACTTACGGTGATAAAAGATCTGCGATCGACAGATGGTGCAAAAATTATGATCTATTACCAGACAATGTCAAGTGTCGTATCACACTAGAAAATGACGACAAAGCATCAATGTATAGCACAAAAGACTTATATGAGGTATATCAGCGGCTAGGTGTTCCTATTGTGTTTGACTATCATCATCACAAGTTTTGTACAGGTGGGCAAACAGAAGAAGAAGCAGTTAAGTTGGCAGCTTCGACATGGGGCGATGTGACACCTACATGCCATTTTTCTGAGTCAAAAGCACTTAACGAAAATTTAAATGTTAAACCTCAAGCACATAGTGATTATATTTTAAATCAGGTCAGCGACTACGGTCTAGACTTAGATGTTGTATTTGAGGCAAAAGCTAAAGAGCAAGCGATACTTAAGTACCG
>Ga0181394_1000812_pt1 | contig 13630 bp, 25 predicted proteins | sample 17SPOviralmetaG_FD_130123 | JGI IMG/M metagenome (GOLD analysis project Ga0181394, IMG submission 130123) | Marine viral communities from the oligotrophic San Pedro Time Series (SPOT) site, San Pedro Channel, CA, USA - 17 SPOT_SRF_2010-11-23 | ecosystem: Environmental > Aquatic > Marine > Strait...
GGTTGGTTTGTTATTAATTTAGTCATTTTATTATCCTCGTTGGTTGATGGGGGTAGCCGTTTAAACTACCCCCGTTTATAATTATTTAGTTTTGTTTAATTGTTCATTTAGTTTTTTAATATCGTCTTCATAAATTTCAATGGTTTTATCAATTAATGTATAAGTGTTTTTTTCTGTACTCATACTGACGTATTCTTCATTGGGTGTTATTTCATAAAAATAATCAGTTGAGCCAATCATTTTATATTGCACCGTATGTGCTACCGTATAAATTAACTCTACTTTATTGATTTGCATATCAGTACCTTTTGAACCATGAAATGTAATTTTATTGACCCACCCTTCATCGTCTTGTTTACGGTTTAAGTGGCGTTCAATCTCTTTTACCCATATTAATTGAATTTTACTTATAGTTGTTTCTTTTTTTGTTTCTATTTTCTTCATTTTATTTACTCTCTTTTTTTGGTTGTTGACTGAACCCTCATGGCTCAATCTTAGGTAAAAACTACCAAAGCGTTTAAATGATGTATACAAAAAAATAAATTAATTGTAATAATGGCTATATATAAGGGTTATGGGGGGTTATATATTTAAGGTTTTGCTAGGTGGTGATTTGAAAATTTACATTGGTTTGCGAATTAGAATTATTATAATGTAGATGTTAATAATTTTTATAATTTCCCATTCCCCCGCAAATAGTGTTGCATTATACACACAGTTGCAAAAATGTTACAAACTTAGTTTAGAATGGTTCTAAAAACTATCATTATACTATCATTTTTGCGAATGGTTCGCAACTAGTAGCATACTGAGTTTAAACGCTTATCTACGGGGTACATATGACCACCGCCCCGCGGGGGGTATAGTGTATACGGATGCTGCATAAAATTATAAAATAGCGGTGTTACCTAGTTTGGCATACAATATATAGATATATTCAAGGAATAACTCGTTACTTAGTTTGACAATCGCCTGCACTCTTAATATAATACGTATATGGTTAAAAAAAATGTACAATATATGCGTGAGTATCGTAAACGACAGTTACGTGAAGACCCTGTAGCTTACAAACTAAAGTCTATGGTTCGTAGGGCAAGGGCTAGGGCTTTAAAGAAGGGAGTACCATGTACTCTTGTATGGGAAGAATTGATACCTTTGGTTAAAGAGAGGTGTCCTTACTTCACTGAGATTAAATTAGATTGGAATAATAAGAAGAAAGGCATTACTAAAGAGTCTCCTACCTTAGATAGGATTGTACCAGAGAAAGGGTATGTAGATGGTAATGTAGAAATTATAAGTTCTAAAGCTAATAACATTAAATCTATAGGTACATCTGTAGATTTATATAGAGTAGCAGATAGACTCTATGAACATGAAAGAAGTAAGGTAGATATTCAACTAGGTGAATCACTTAGTGACATGAGGTATCGCCTGCATGGGTAATAAGTATATACTAAGTAGGGACTATGTACTAATTAGATATATAACTAGTATATATATATAGCCCCCCCAAGGGGGATAACGTAGTTATAACACATAATATTCAATCTGTCAAGCTACAAGGAGAAAAAAGATGAAAAAAACATACATACACGTAAATATGCACAAGATTAGAGCTAATAAAAAACATGGGACAAACGAGCCTGTACTTACAGTTAAGCAAGGTAGAAAAAATACTTATGGACATAGCGTAGAAATACTAGGACCAAGTAAGGTTATTTATGGCGGCAATGACAAACCTTTGCTCCCTTGTGGGGCAAGGGTAGTTATTGAAACAGAAGCAGAAACAATAATAAAAGGAGATGAATAATGAAGAAGTGGACTGGGTGTGATGAAGCTATTGTAGGACTAGGTCACAGATGTGGCTGTGATACTGTAGTTGTATATGATTACGATAAGTTAGTAGATGTATTTATACAACAAGGTATGGAAGAAGAAGAGTCTATTGAGTGGATAGATTTCAATATACTAGGTGCATGGATAGGCGAAGACACTCCTATAGTACTAATGGAGAACCACGGTGAAAACTAAGTATAAGACATGGGAGAAGATTGTTGCTAGGGCAATAGAGTATCCTATAGGCGAAAGTGATGATGATACACCTAGAACGGCTGTGCTAAGACAGAAGCATGCCAAGATAGGATTCTATATGCGTATAATAGAAAGATTTGTAACGTGGATGACATGTTTCTTTATTGTAGCAGGGGTGATAAGGCACTGGTAATGGATATAAAAACATTAGACGAACTAATGGAAATAGCTTGGGACTTACCTGATAATGAAAGAGATGAGGTAGTACGTACTCTTAAACGTAGTGCAAGAGATAAAAAACTTGACAAATCAGTAAATTCAGGTATGTATGTAAACCTATTAGAGAAATTTTATTACTCCCTAATTCATGGAAACGAGGAGACACCCACAGCAATTAGTTTGCCACACAGTTCCGTATTCTACATTAGGGCGGTAATAGAAGAAGATAAAGAGTTTATAGATAAGATTGGATACACACCCAGTCTCGCAGAAGTAGAGAGGGCTATGTATCTAGAAGGTATGCTACCGTGGGGGGAATATAGTGTACCTAATTGGTTTGCCAGGAAACATGCGTTTCGTAAAGATAAGAAATAGAATGTCCCTCTAAAGCATCTTGTATCCTTTTTTCCGAGGAGATCGTGGTACAGATTGATTCTTTACAGCATGTAGGCACGGGGGTATGAGTATATCTTGTACCCCCCATTATAATAGGAAAATAATATGAGTAAAAAAACATCAACCGAAACTATGTTAAAAGGTCTTGACGAAGGAAAGTTTCAATTTAAAAAAAAGAAACCACCTTCTGTAGTAAAAAAATTAGTTAAAGGCGCAGTTAAAAAGTTACCTTATATAGGAGCTGTAGTAACAGCAGGATTAGCAGTTAATCAATTATATGAAACTATTAAGTCTGAAAAAAACAGAAGAAAAAAGAAAGAAGTAATAGATTCTCCGTCAGGAGCAGGAAGTCTATTTGAAAATAGTAAGACTAAACCTTAAATGAAGGAAATGTTATCAGATTTTATAAAGGTTATGGTATGTATACTAGGAGCAACTAGTTTATATACAGGTCTTGTAAGTTTAATAGAAGATAATGTAGGATTATTTTTTGTAGCACTACCATTTAACATTATGTTCATATGGTGGTATAGTAGTAAGATGAGGAGATACAATGCCGAGAAAAGCATCTAAGCCAATACGAAAGACTACAAAAGGTAAAGGGGCTAACTACAGACCTACTAAGTCTGGAGCAGGCATGACTAAGAAAGGGGTAGCTGCATATCGTAAAGCTAATCCTGGTTCTAAGTTAAAGACAGCAGTTACTGGCAAAGTAAAGAAAGGCAGTAAAGCTGCGAAGAGAAGGAAGTCGTATTGTGCTAGATCAGCAGGACAACTAAAAAGGAGTTCAGCTAAAACTAGAAATGATCCTAACTCTCGTATTAGACAAGCAAGAAGAAGGTGGAAGTGTTAAATGACTAAACTAGAAAATAAAGCTTTTGAAAAACATATTTTAAAGCATGGATTATTAGAACCAGGTGACGGAACATATGATTCTGCTAGTGCATCTAGAGATTATAATAAAAATAAAAGCCCAGATCTTTTTGAAGCTAAAAAAATAAAAGATAAAAAAACTCTTAGAGAAAAAGCAAAAATTAGACAGGGTAGAGGTTAGGGAATGGCTGCTAAGAAAAAGAAAACAACTAAGAAGAAAGGTGCTACACCTAGTAATCCTGGGTTATACTCAAGGGTAAAAGCAGCAGCTAAAAAGAAATTTAAAGTGTACCCATCAGCGTATGCTAACGGATGGTTAGTTAGAGAATATAAGAAACGTGGTGGTGGATACAAGTAATGGCTAAACCAACAGGAGGACTAACAGCCTGGTTTGGTAAAGGACCTAAAGGAGATTGGGTTGACATAGGTGCACCCAAGAAGAAAGGTAAGCTCCAACCTTGCGGCAGAAAATCTGCAAGTAAAAGTAAAAGATCTTATCCTAAGTGTGTACCAAGGTCTAAAGCTAAGAGTATGACTAAGGCACAAAAGAAAAGTGCTGTGACTAGAAAAAGATCTAAGTCTCAAGGAGTAGGCGGTAAACCTACTAATGTAAAGACTATAGTAAAGAAAAAGAAAACTACTAGAAGGAAGAAAAAGTAATGAAGAAAGTACCATCAGGAAATAAAGGTCTTGGTAAATTACCATCATCTGTAAGAAACAAAATGGGCTACATGAAAAAAGGTGGCACAATAGCGTCAAAGAAAGCTAAGGGCATGAATAAGGGCGGTGTCCTTAAAAAAGCTAAAGGTATGAAAAAAGGAGGAGTACTTAAAGCTAAAGGCATGAAAAAAGGTGGCGTTGTAAAAACGGCTAAAGGAAAGAAAAGGGGTGGGGCAAGGACTAAGAAATAGTTCATGCGAAACCTTATATCAAACATACCCTACTTTAAAGTATGGGTAAGAAGAGAGTTTACAGCTAATCACCAAGACTACCACGGTGAGTTTCTACACGGATTAGCAATAGCTGTAAATTGTATACCAGATAGATCACTATCTTTTCAGATTGTATTTACTGGTTGTGAAAACGAATTAGATGAGCCTAATGTGCACGGTGGTGCTATGTGGGCTCGGATGCCAATACAAGCTTTGGTTGCTGATATACCCCTAGAAGAATGGGGTGAGAGAATGGAAAACCATTTATGTCAGCCTTGGGACTGTATGTCTAGGGAACATGAAGTAGTAGTTTTAGATAGAACATCTTCTTCACCTTGGTATGCTAAGATAGACGGAGAGTTTTACTTAGCTAAATATATCTTCACAGTAGATTATACTAATGATGATATAGCTGATAGCCCAGACCAACATAAACAAAGTCATGTATTATATTTGACTGAAGGTAAATGGAAAGGAAATATAGTAGCATTACCTAATAATAGAGTAAGAGTTACTAATCCTGCATTATGGGTTACAGGAGAAGGAGCACCTGATTTTGCTCCGAGTCAATGGACTCATAGTAGTGAAGAGCATGAAAGTTATACAGATCCACATATAACTTTTAATAATTTATACGAGGACTAGTATGCCTAGAAACTATAAAAAGGAATATAAAAATTATCAAGGCACTACTACGCAGAAGAAAAGAAGAGCGTCACGTAATACTGCACGTAATAGAGCATTAGCTAAAGGTACAGTTAAAAAAGGTGACAACAAAGACATCGACCATAAAGACGGTAACCCTAGGAACAATAAGAAAAGTAATCTTAGAGCTATTTCAAAAAGTAAGAATAGGTCGTTTCCTCGCACTAAAACTGCAGGAAAAAAAATTAAAAGGAGAAAGAGATGAAGAATTTAATAATTGTATGTGTATTAAGTTTATCTTTAATAGGTTGTGCAGCGTCACAAATATCTTTAACAGCGTCTGCACCAAAAGGTAAAGACTTAGATATTACTATTAAGACTAAAGAAACTAGTGAATAATTATGGCAGAAAAAAAAGTAGATTCACCTAAAGGTAAAAAATGCGTGTTCGGACTTATGGTCTTGACAAAAAATAAAAAGACTAGTAAGAAGAAAAAGAAAAAGAAATAGAAAGTACGAGGGTATTAAGGAGTTAACATGGCTGAAGCAAAAGCAAAAGAAGAAATAACTAAAGTTAAATTTGAAAAGAAAGCAAAGGTTTCTAAAGTTATACCTAAAAAAGAAATAGCTATGACTAAAGACTATAATAAATACGGTTTGTATTTAGGTATAGGTCTTGTAGCATTAGTTATTCTTTCTAGTATATTAGGAAGTTAAAGATGCAAGGAGGGTTGTTAGTAACATCACCTGTAGCATTGGCTAATACCAATAGAACTACAATATATACTACGCCCTCCAACCATCGGTCTATTGTAAAACAAATTATGGTAGGCAATGTAGATGCAAGTAATGCAGCAACTGTTAAAATAGAATTGTATGACGCTTCTTCTACAACTCATTTTGCTCTTACAGGAGCAACCAGTGTAGCTGCTGATGGCTATCTCTGGTTAAACGATATTATTATAGGATTAGAAGCAGGTGATCTTATATCTGCTACAGCAGGTTCAGCTAATGATTTAACTGTTACAACTGTAGTAGAACAAATAGTAATAGGAGGGTAGTTTGACTCCCAAACAAAAAATTTTTATAAATGCTTTATTTGCAGAAGCTCAAGGAAATTATAGAGCAGCTATGGATATTGCAGAGTATTCTAAAAACACATCTATTAATGATGTACTAAAAGGATGTGAAGAAGAAATTATATCATCGTCTAAAAATTTTCTTGCAGCTAATGCACCAAAAGCAGCAATGGCTATAGTAGGTGTTATTGATGATCCTGTAGAAATGGGAACACGAGATAGACTAGCTGCAGCAAAAGATGTACTAGATAGAATAGGTGTTAGTAAAACAGATAAGATTGAAGTCAAAGCCCCTCAAGGTATTTTTATATTACCTAGAAAAAATGATGATGAAGATGTAGATGACGGAACAAACGAATAAATACAAAAGAAGAACTTCTTCCACTATACCGTTTGGTTGGGTACTAGTAGAAGGCTCAAAAGATTTACTAGAAATAGTTCCAGAAGAAATAGAACTACTAGATAAAGCTAAAGAATATTTAAAAGGATCAAGCTATAGAGAAGTAGCTAAATGGTTATCAAGCAGAAGCGGAAAATACATATCTCATGTATCGTTATATAGAATAACTAAAAAGGATTTAAGTGAAAAAAGAAGAAGAGCAGCTAAACTTAGATGGGAACGTGCCAAAGCCAAGGCAAGGACAGAAACGCAAGAAGATCTCATCGCAGAAGCAGAAACTTACCGTAGCAAAAAAAGCCAAGAAAGCAGCTAAAATTAAATTAGCTTATGCAGAAAAAAAGATAGAAGCGGTAGAAGAAGAGCTTAGAGAAGAAAGACCTATAATATTTAGACCTAATGAAGGTCCACAAACAGAGTTTTTAGCAGCAAGTGAAAGAGAAGTTTTATATGGTGGTGCAGCAGGCGGTGGTAAGTCCTACGCATTACTAGCAGATGTATTAAGGTATTGTGGTAATGGTAATCACTCTGCTTTAATTATTCGTAGAACAAATGATGAATTAAGAGAGTTGGTACAGAAGAGTCAGACTATGTACCCTCAAGCATTTAAAGGAGCTCATTGGAGCGAAAGAAAGTCTTTATGGACATTCCCTTCAGGTGCTAGGATATGGATGACATATCTAGAACAAGACAAAGACGTATTAAGATACCAAGGACAAGCGTTTACTTGGATAGGTGTAGATGAATTAACTCAGTATCCTACTCCTTACGCTTGGGACTATTTAAGGTCAAGGCTTAGAACAACTGATCCTTCACTGCCTATACATATGAGAGCTACAAGCAATCCTGGTGGACCAGGTCATATATGGGTTAAGAAGATGTTTATTAATCCTTCTCCTTATAATAAAGCGTTTGCTGCAACAGATATAGAATCAGGTAATGTTCTTAGGTATCCAGATGCACACGATAAAGCAGGAGAGTCCCTGTTTAAAAGAAGGTTTATACCTGCTAAACTAACAGATAATCCTTATCTATCTGAATCAGGTGAATACGAAGCTAACCTTTTATCTTTACCAGAAGTTCAGCGTAAGCAACTTCTAGAAGGGTCATGGGACATAGCAGAAGGAGCAGCCTTCGGAGAGTTTAACAGAGATATACATGTTGTTAAACCTTATGACATTCCTTCTTCGTGGAGAAGATTTAGAGCTTGTGACTATGGGTACAGCTCTTGGTCAGTAGTATTATGGATGGCTGCTAGACCAGATGGACATATTATAGTATATAGAGAACTATATGTACGTAAAAAAACTGCAGATGAGTTAGCTGATATTATACTAAGAATTGAACGAGAAACAGACGATAGCATAGCATATGGCATACTAGACTCTTCTTGTTGGCATCAAAGAGGTCAAACAGGACCTAGTATAGCAGAAGCAATGATTCTCAGAGGATGTAGATGGCGACCTTCTGATAGAACAAAAGGAAGTCGTATAGCAGGTAAAAATGAGATACATAGATTATTAAGAGTAGACGAAGAAATGGATGAAGCAGGTATAGAGTTTTTTGAGAATTGTACACAACTAATTGCAGAGATACCTCAACTACCTTTAGATAAAAATAATCCAGAAGATATAAATACTAAGATAGATTATGATCATGGCTATGACGCACTGCGTTATGGTGTAATGTCTAGACCAGTGCCAAGGTCTTTATTTGGTTTTGATGCAACTCAACAAATAAAAAAATGGCAACCATTTGATGAGTCATTTGGTTATTAAAGGGATATAATATGGCAGATGAAGAATTAGAAATAGAAGAATTATTGTTAGATGATCAAGAAAGTGCTTTAGCAAAACATGTAAGCAGTTCGTTTACTAAGTCAGAAGACGCTAGGCGTGACCAAGAAACTAGATGGATAACTTCTTATAGAAACTATAGAGGAATTTATGGTAATGATAATCAATTTACTGACACAGAAAAAAGTCAAGTATTCATTAAAGTAACAAAAACAAAAGTAATAGCAGCTTTTGGTCAGATAACAGATGTACTATTTGCAGGACAGAGATTTCCTTTAGGTATTAACTCTACACGTATACCAGAAGGTGTAGCTGAAGCAGTTCACTTTGATCCTAATGAGCCTGATAATTTAACATCGCCTTATGGTTTTCCTGGAGATGGTAATGACTTAGAACCTGGTGCTACGCAAAAAACTTTAGAAGATCGTTTAGGTAATTTAGAATATCTACAAAATGATTTGAACTTAAAAGAAGGCGAAGGATTAACTCCTACAGCTATAACATTTCATCCTGCAGATGACGCAGCTAAAAAAATGGAAAAAAGAATACTAGACCAATTAGAAGAATCTTCAGCATCTAAACATTTACGTTCTGCTGCATTTGAAATGTCTCTATTTGGTACAGGTGTTTTAAAAGGACCTTTTGCAGTAGACAAAGAATATCCTAATTGGGAAGAAGATGAAGATGGTAAAGTATCTTACAATCCTAAAATAACTACTGTACCTAAATTAGAATTTGTTTCTGTCTGGAATTTTTACCCTGATCCAGATGCTAAGAATATGGAACAAGCTGAGTATGTAATCCAAAGACATAAATTATCTCACTCAGATTTAAGGGGCTTAAAAAAACGACCTTTCTTTGATAGCGATGCTATTGATGAATGTATAGAAATGGGCACTAATTATGTCCGTAAATGGTGGGAGACACAAGTTGAAGACGAAGATACAAAAAGTTATAGCGTGGATAGGTTTGAAGTTTACGAGTATTGGGGAAATATTGACAAAGACACTGCAGAAGATGCAGGTCTTGATATTCCTGACGAATACTCTGACTTGGATACAGTCCAAATTAATGCTTGGGTGGGAAATGGTAAAATCCTCAGATTGGCGATTAACCCTTTCGTGCCTAATAGGATTCCTTATTTTGCTGCTCCTTTTGAGCTAAATCCATATAGTTTTTATGGAGTAGGTCTAGCAGAAAATATGTCAGACACACAACAACTAATGAATGGTTTTATGCGTATGGCAGTAGATAATGCTGTACTAGCAGGAAATCTTATATTTGAGATTGATGAAACTAATCTCGTACCAGGGCAGGACTTAGAGCTCTATCCTGGTAAAATTTTTAGAAGGCAAGGTGGAGCACCTGGTCAGTCTTTGTTTGCTACTAGTTATCCTAATGTGTCAAATCAAAACATGCAGATGTTTGATAAGGCTAGGGTACTTGCAGACGAAGCTACAGGAATACCTTCTTTCTCTCATGGTCAAACAGGAGTTACTGGTGTAGGTAGAACAGCATCAGGCATATCTATGTTAATGGGTGCTGCTCAATTATCTATTAAAACAGTTATTAAAAATATTGATGATTATCTATTGCAACCACTAGGAGAAGCCTTTTATGCTTTTAATCAACAATTTGATTATGATCCAGAAATAAAAGGCGATATAGAAGTAAAGGCTAGAGGCACAGAAAGTCTTATGCGTAATGAAGTAAGAAGTCAAAGACTTATACAACTTATGCAAATAGGAAGTTCTCCTACCTTAGCACCTTTTATAAAGTTCCCTGTAATATTAAGAGAGATTGCTCATGCATTTGATCTTGACGCAGAGAAATTTGTCAACGATGAAAGAGAAGCTGTAAGACAAGCAGAAGTTATGAAAGCTGCGGGAATGATGCCTGCAGGACCTGCTGAACAAGCTCCTCAACCTACAGCACCAGAAGGAGGCGGTATACCTGCTTCTACTAATCCTGCTCAAACAGGTAATGGTAATATAGGACCAGGTGGAGCACCTGAGCCTGGTATGGAAGGATTTTCTGCACCTCCTCTAGGAAGCAATGAAGGAATACAATGATAAAAGAAACAGCTAAAAAATTACTACCGTGTTTAAACGATCCTAAGCATCTTGAAGCCCTCTCTCAATATGTTAAAGACAGGATAGATTCTCAAACAAAGAATCTTTATAGGGAGGTAGATCACTGTAAGATACATATGCTACAAGGATCAATTCAAGAGCTTCAAAGATTTTTAACAATACGAGAAGAAGCTATTCAGTCAGCAAAGGAGAAATAATATGGCAGAAAATAAAAATATAATAACACCTGTAGGTGAGGGAAATGATGGAGGAACTAGAGTTAATCCTTTAATCAAAAAAACAAAAATAAATACTAAAGTTAATCCAAAAGTAGATCCTGATGCTAAAAGTTTAGCCTCATATAACGCTTTTATAGAATTAGATAAATTAGCTAAAGACCAAAATAAAAAGGATATGGCAGGGAGAACTATAATGGCAAACAAAGGAAAGTACATGGTAAACGCAAATGAATTAAGATCAGGTGGAGCATATATTAGAAAAGCTGCAGAAGGAAACATAGCAATGTCACCTATGGGCGGTATGCCACCCCCACCCCCATCACAAGAATCTGTATCACCTGATATGGCAAAAGAAGCAGAAAGTTTAGGAATAACTGTAGCACCTCCTGGTGCAACTGCAGAAGAAGTAGCAGACGATCAACTTGTTTTATTATCTGAAGGAGAACTTGTAGTACCTGCTAATGTAGTTAGGTATCATGGTTTAGCTCAGTATGAAAAGATGAGAAAGAGTGCTCTTGATGGATTAAATGTAATGGATCAAGAAGGTCAATTAGTGAGCCCACAAGAAGAAGCTCCTGAAGGGTTATTAGGTCCTACTATGCCTGAAGGTGCTCCTGTTTAATGGTAAATAAAGCTTTTCAAAATTCTTTAACAGGTAGAGACAGTGAAAAATTTACTGCATCCTTACGTGAAGGAGGATCAGTAATACCACGAGCTGCTAATGGGATAGGAATAGAAGAAACAGTAGTAAGAGGACTTCAACCTAAAACAGGTGATGAAGTATATTCATTTAATGACAGAGGAGGAGATAGATACAATTCCTTTGAAGGGGGAGGTAGTGGAAGTAGTTCTACAGAAAATACTGTAAAAGAAAATGAACCTGATAATGAAATTATAGAAGAAACAGTTGTTACTGGCACACAAGAATCGTCAATACTTAATCCTTTATTTAATTTACATGTAAATAATAATAATAAAAGTTTTAAAGGAAGTTACGATATTGTAGATTATTTAAAACCAGAATCTTTAACAACTATAGAAGAGTTTACAAAAGATAATGATTATGTTTCTTTAACTGATGTATATTCTATTTTATTTGGAGAATCAAGCGGAGGTCAGTTTTTTCACGAGGCAGCTAAAGGACCTTTACAAATACAGTTAGGTGCATTTGTAGATTCTCAAGTATATCAAAAAAAATATAAACCTGTTCCTGAAGAAAATACTCCTGAACGTGCTGTATACATGGCAAAAGCTGCTGAAGACTATGCTGCTTTAGATGAATTAGGTCAAGTAAATGCAAGTTTAAATTATTTAGAATATTTAAATAAAAGATTTGAAAAAAACAATAATAGAAAACCTACTATAGTAGAATCTGCTACCATGTATAATCAAGGGTATGGCGGAGCAAAACCTTATATAGCAGATCCTTCTAAATATGTAAATAATGAAAAATTAAATACTTATATAAGTAATGTTTCTGAAACAAATGCAGCATTAAATCCATCTAATCTTGTTCCTAATTTTAACCAAGGTGGTATGACTACAGAACCTTGGGGTGGATCTAATGCAAGTTTATACCCACCTCCTCAAAGACCAGAGGGTGCAGAACCTTCTAGCGTTCAAGAACAAACAGAACAAATATTTAAGTAGACTAACTACTTAGCCCTAAGCAGCAATGCTTAGTTTATGGCTACCTACTAACCCCTAGAAATAGGCAACTAAGTAGCCCCAACAAGGAGACGTAAATGTCAAACGAAGAAACAGTAATAAAAAGAGATGAAGACACAGGTGACACAATAATGCAAAAACCTGTAAGATACCAAAGAGCAGAACCTACTATGCAAGAATTAGCTGCAGATGAAGCTCTAAAAGAAAGAGAAGGAACAACTGAAGATTCAGAAACTGTTGAACAAGCAGCTAGTGGACCTGAAGACGAATCATTTAAAAAACGTTATGGTGATTTGCGTAGACATATGCAAAAAACTACAGAAGCAAAAGATAAAGAATTATCTGATCTTAAAAAACAATTATCAGCAGCTACTAAAAAAGAAATGAAGCTACCTAAATCAGATGAAGAGATTGATGCATGGGCTTCTGAGTACCCAGACGTTGCTAAAATTGTAGAAACTATTGCAATGAAAAAAGCAGTAGAACAAAACAAAGATATTGAAGAAAGATTAAATTCTTTATCAGAAAGAGAAAGACTGACATCACGAGAACGTGCTGAAATGGAATTATTACAGATACATCCAGATTTTACAGAGATTAGAGATAACCCTGAGTTCCATGATTGGGCAGAAGAACAACCTGATTATATTCAAAAAGCTCTTTATGAAAATGAGGATGATCCTCGTGCAGCAGCACGTGCCATAGATCTGTATAAAGCAGATATGGGAGTAAAAACAACTAAAAAGAAAACATCTAAAAAAGATGCAGCAAAAGCAGTGAATGTTAAAAGTTCTACTACCCCTGACAATAATGCTACAGGATCTAATAGCATACTAGAGTCAGAAGTAGCTAAAATGACATCACAAGAATATTCTGCAAACGAAGACGCTATTAGTAAAGCGATTCGTTCAGGCAACTTTGTATACGATGTTAGTGGAGCAGCTAGAGCTTAATAGCTTAACTGCTTGACAAATTACTATTTTTGTGTATGTATAGATAAATACACATTCGTGTAGACCAGAATTTTATATTCTCCACTCTACAATATTCAAATGAAATCCTACTCAGGCTACCTGATGTTATGGTCCTATTTATAGCTACCCATTTTCAGCATCAGCCCTTACGAAGTGGAGTTATCGTTTGTTAGCCTCTAAAAACTAAAAGGAGAAAAAGATGGCTTTTAAAGTAGCGTCAGGTTATACAAACCTACCTAATGGTAATTTCTCTCCAGTTATTTACAGTCAAAAGGTTCAACAAGCTTTTCGTAAGAGTTCAGTTGCTGAA
>Ga0181394_1000815_pt1 | contig 13626 bp, 18 predicted proteins | sample 17SPOviralmetaG_FD_130123 | JGI IMG/M metagenome (GOLD analysis project Ga0181394, IMG submission 130123) | Marine viral communities from the oligotrophic San Pedro Time Series (SPOT) site, San Pedro Channel, CA, USA - 17 SPOT_SRF_2010-11-23 | ecosystem: Environmental > Aquatic > Marine > Strait...
ATACGGGTATATGGCCGAGTACGGTATTTCTGGTTGGTCAAAGGTATCACCATCACTGCCAAGTATATCTGATCCATCGGCGGCCTTTACGGGGTTTACGTCTGCCGTTGCCACTCCTGTAATTCTTGTTGATCTTCTTAATGTTAATGATAAATGAGGATTTACTTCTACATTGTCCTCTTTTAGATTGACCGCCAACCTATTGACATCTGACTCATCCTTATACTTTGGGTATATACCGTTCGGGTCATAAAATCCACCAGACTGTGCGAGCTCTGATGGGCGACCAGGTAATGAACCAATGATAATCGGTTCTTGCCTACTGTCACCATCTCTAAAATATCCTAACACCCAACTACCCTCTACGAGACCTGACGGTGATTGACCTAGTCCTGTAATACCGGCAGCCGTGACTGGCAATAGTATAGACGCCCATGGTAAGTCGGCCGTTGGGAGAATTTCTTTGTTTGATGTGTGATGACCTAATGCTCGTACTCTAAGTCGGCCAGTGTAAGTAGGGTCTAATCTATCCTCTACTACGCCAACAAACCAGAGAAAACCATTTAACCCTAAAATTTTATTGTTCATACTTTTTTATTTTTACCGATATATGTTTGCTTTTAATTCACTCACTATACTTCATTTAAACCTATTTAATATGGCCGTACGCAACCAGTGATAACCACTATGTATAATGACTATCCCTTGTCCAATATAGAAACAGGCAGTCGCCAGACTGACTTTAGCTTCTTGTCCTTTGTAGAACCTGTAATACTTCTCTGTATAATATACTTCTATCAAAGCTGTTGAGAGGTTGCCATATGTGTGTTTAATGTTGTTTATTATATTTCTCATTGTCTTATTTACTTGCCTTTCAGGTGGTTATCTGTTATATTGTAGACCATTCTCTCGGTTGCTTGAAGATGGCCGTGTCCTAAGCGCTCGGAAGCGTCGGAAACTCTCGGATTCTCTGTATCTCTCTGAGGAGTTAAGATCATTTAAAAACTCCATCACCCTCTGTATTTTCTAAAAGAGCGTCATCTAGGTCATACTTTAGGATATTAATTGCTTCTGCATTTTCTCTTGTATCTAATGTATTAATGTTTTCTTGTGGGTAACCAGTATGTACTGAATCCTTAACTATGTCTATGACCATTTCGTGTCTATCTTCACCTGTTGTAATCTTATGTCTTATAGATTTAATAAGGTAACGTCCACTCATATATGGGTCTAGGTCTAACGGATTGTCAACTCCAGACGGTTCGTAACTTGGCATTTCAAATGCTACTAGGTCACCTACGGATATACCTGTAAACCCTGGTACAGTAATTGTTAATGACATGGTCTCAAACGCCAGTCTTTGTGATAATCTTTTTGGCAAGTTTACTTCGTGTGGTACTCTTTCTATGTCTGTGTGTACATTTTCTGTTGTTGATACCATGTATTGTGTGCCTTGTGGAAACTGACTAAAAAACTTGTTGTCTTTGTAGTTAAATAATGGCATAATACTTTTGTTATCTTGTAGTCCACCTTTACCATCATGCTCTGTATGAAACGAATTGCTATATGTTTCGGCATAATCAAAATCAACCTCACTAAAGGTCTTATTGTAATTGTCATGTGTAATTACACGAGCATTATATACACCGTTTCTTAAATTTTTTAATGTGTTAAACTGTTCATTAATTTGAAATTTTACTACAGTTTGCATTTCTTTAACTACATCTCTATTACCACGACTATCTCTTATATTGGCAGGCTTTGGTGTGTATTTTGCCTGTACTGGTCTTGCTACACCATTTGAGATTGCTAACATTGATTCAATAGATTGAAAATGATACCCTATGGCAGTTTCATAAAACATCATACCAGCATTGGTAAATATTTTACTTTGAGCATTTTTACTAAACTCATCTATTACTTCAAAGGGTCTTATTTTTGGTGATGTGTACTTACGAATACCTGCTGTTTCTTCTACGATCATTGTCTTTTTAGATTTTAATTCGTTTCTAAACACTGATAATACATTGTTGTCATATGTGTCGGTAAATGCTCGTTCTACCTTTACTTGTTCGTTTTGTATCATCTCTGCTGAACAAAAGTGTAGTTTATACATTTGAGTTCTAGGAGATACACCAGTCCTATCGGCAATCTTGTAGATAAACATAGGGTGACCTGTGTCAAATGTAAAGTCGTAACCTCTACTTGTGCCAGGTGTAAACATCTTAAATTCTATTCGTTCAAAACCAGTTAAGGGTAAATGACCTACTACATTTTGAGCGTCTGTTAATATTACTGTGCCTGATAGGTTTTTCTGATCAAGTCCTTCATAGATGTTGACCTCTGATACTAATGATCTTATTGAAATTCTTTTTGGATTACTGCCATCAGCAGCCTGAAAAGAAACTAACTCTATGTCCGATAGAACATAATCGCCAGCTTTTTCTAGTTGTGCTGTATCAATTTCACTATACATATCATTCTATTTTCTTACAAGTCTTTCAAATTCTTCAACAAAAAGACCTAGGAATTGTGGTTGTAATAATTTGATTGTTCTTCTTTCATCTTGTAGTCTTTGTTCATATTCATAATTAGATACAGATTGAGCACCAACAGCGTCTGAATTAACTTGTACCTTGTGTGTATAATCATCTGGTCCATTACCTGTTTGTCTACCACTTGATTGTGTTACCTCATAATGGTGTACACTATCTGGATTAACATACTTGTCTTTTACATATGCTTCAAAGTCTTGCTCTGACAATGGCCAGTCATAGTAAGCGTCTGTCATATCATTGGTCATCAATATAATCCAATGTAACTCTGTATCACCAAAGTGTTTAAATGCCGTGTGTTCAGGTCTTTCACCATTTGGTACATCATATGTAGAGTATAGACTTGCCTCATCTCTGATTTTAGACCTTACTTTGACTCTTCTCATTAAGTCTGTAACTAGTTTGACCTGACCATTACCTTTAATGTCATAGTAACCTTTTGGAAATTTAGAAAAGTATGCCATTAAAATCCTTCAGCTATTCTTTCTTTAGTCATTATTTCTGTTTCTTTAAATGTTAAATTCATTGTTGCCAAAACAGGAGCAGCGCCACCATTATCTGCCTTAAATGTAGAAAATACTCCTTCTGGAGCAAAGTCTATGTTCATGTTTGCCAATACACACCGACTAATTCTTGGTATATATGTGTTAATATTTTCTCTGTACATATATGTGATTTGAAACTCACTTGGTACATTAAAGAAACCTTTTGTATCACCCTTGTATTCAGGATGCATATGAAACTTAAATAGATTTATTATCTTGTGCATTTGGTCTTTTTCCTGAGCATTCTTAGGAGCAAACTCAAACGGAAATTCAAACTCTCTAAAGTTTACTTTACTAAACACCATCTCTTGTTGAGGGTTTACTGCTTGACCTTTTGCCTTATCATAAGCTGCTTGAGCATTTTCAAAACCTGGTATTAAACTAGCAGCGCCAAATATACCTGATCTTGCTAACATTTTAACAGCGTCAGCACCACCACCTTTGATGGCCGCCATGGCACTATCAAAGTCCTTAATACCACTTAATGTGTCGCCTAATAAACCAGCAATACCTGTGTCAATACCATCATAAGCGGCACCATAACCAAACTTTAGAGCAGCGCCTGGTGTGTACAATATTATACTGTCTGACAAAAATGTATGTGTTGGTGTTTTCTGATTTAGACCAGACTTAACACCTTGTAGTCTTGTTGCCTGTGGATTGGCAAATGAATTTTGTCTTTTAATTTTAGTTACAGCTTTTTGATATGATGTAGATTCGCCTACATAAGAACCACCAAAGTCTGCCTGTGGTATTACTCTAACATTTGCTTGTTTATCAGTTTTAAATTTTGATGACTTGTGCATCACTACATCAAAAATAATATAATGACCCTCACCTAAATTAGATGTTTCTTGTGGATAATACACCGTACCATACTGATACGGATTCTCTTTCATGTGAGCCGTTGGATCAATGTTTTCTATCTCTAATGGTGACTTGTTAAGCAATTTAGCAGCCAACTTTTTCTTTTGACCACCGTTAGCCATTATATTATTGGCAAAACTTGATATGCTACTGCCTATCATGTTACCAACCTGTTGCTTTAATATGTTTGAAACCTTACTTGTAAAACTCATCTAAATACCTTTGTAATAGTAATATTTATAATGAAAAAAAGACAATCATATAAAGGTATTTACAGACCTACCAACCCTAAGAAATATGCTGGCGACCCTACTAGAATTGTATATCGTTCTAATTGGGAGCGTAAGTTTATGGTATATTGTGACAGAAACCAAGATATAATCTATTGGGCAAGTGAAGAATTGGCGATACCATATATCAATCCTATTGATAGAAAGAAACACCGTTACTTTCCTGACTTTATCATAAAGACTGCCAAAGGCAAGCGTTATATGATAGAGATAAAACCAGCTGCTCAAACTAAGAAACCTAGACCTAAAACAAAGAAGACAAAGGCATTTATGAGAGAGAGTTTAGAATATATCAAAAATGTGGCTAAATGGCAAGCCGCTGATGTGTATTGTAACGACAATAGTATGGAGTTTAAAATCTTTACTGAAAAAGAATTAGGTATCTACTAGGCAATAGCCGTATTATTCATATTCAACAATGTATTATCGGAGTTCTTATTGTCCGTGTGAATATAGTTTTGTGTTTGACCACTACTAGATGAATTATTTTGTGTACTGTTTTGTTGTATTATAACAGGTGATTGGTTTGCTTTTGCTGTCAAATCAGCAGACGCTGTGTTGACATTTTTTCTATCATCAACATTCATTGAAGCTTGACTGTAATCAACTTTACCTGCTTCTATATCTTCAAGTGAAAACTTTTTATCAGGCATTATCTTTTCATTAGGTTGTTTTAAATCTTCTAACTGTTTCTTTTCTTCGTTAGTGACATCACCCTCATTCATAAGGGCAGTCGCCTCTCTATTTTCTTTTGCTTTTAATTCTTGCTCTGCTTTAGTATTTTCTTTATCTTTACTTGTTTCGAGTAAACCTATATCAGCACCAAATACACCTAATACTTTGTTAAGTAATTTAATAACACCATTAATCATATTAATAAAGAAATCTTTTATCATAACAAATGTATCTTTAAAGAAATCAAATATCTTACCTGGTATTTTCATTATGGCAGACGCCACATCACCAATCTTATCTCTAAATTTATACATTAGTAATAATACACCAGCGATAGCAAGACCAATTAATACTTTAGCAGAACCAAAGAATTTAGCAACTGCTTTTACACCACCAGCAAACTTCTTTAATGATTTAGTAAGACCACCATCAGCAAAGAAACTAAAAACATCTGTCACACTATTAGCAATATCTCTTACTGATAACAGAGCGTCACCAACAGCAGCAAACGGCGCCACTAATTCCTGTAAGAAAGTTGATGAAGCACCTCTTTCTCTCTTACCACCTGTATCCACACCTAATGAATCTTTTTTCTCTTGTAAGTCTTTTTCTATTCTAACAATTTTTTCTTGGTCAGCTAATATTAACTCGTTATCTCTTAATGAAGCTGTTTCTTGCTTCATAATAACCGCTTTACGTTTTGCTGCCTCTTTTTCTTCTTTTAATAATAATTTTTCAGTTTGAATTATCTCTTTTTTTCTCGTTTCAATTTCTTTCTTCGTAAGTATGGCTGTTTGTATTACCTGCTTACCATTATCTTCCATTAATCTAGTTTCAGAAGCTATATTTTCGGCTCTCAACTGTTCTACTTCTTTTGCTGATGTATCTTTTTGTGTTCTTAATTCTTTTATTCTGTCACCTAGACCTTTGTTGAAGTCTGATACATTTATGCCTAACTTTTCTATGATTTTTTCTGCTTTATCAAAAGCAGCCATGAATCTTTTTTCACTACCACTTTCTGCCGATTCAACCATATTAGTAGTCATTTGCCTTTGTACTGTCGGTGCTATGATTGTTTTTTTACCAGCACCTACGGTCTTCATAGTTTCACTAGTGATGATCTTTGCTAATGCTCTAAAATCTGAAACTTCTATTGCCATTATTTTTTACTCTTACTTGTTCCTGTGTATAGACCAAACCAGGCAGCGCCAGCACCAACTACGATACTAATTAACCCACTTTGTTCCATTGTTGGAGCGCCTAAGTTCATATACCATATTACACATTTGTATAATAACACAATGTAAACTGTTAAGAACAATCTTGGAAATATTCTCCAAGCGTCAACAGCTCTCGCCATGTGTATTAATTTAGCATATGGGTTAGGTCCCATGTCTTTAACGGATGTATCAACTTCTAAATCTACTTTTACTTTTTTAGTAATTTCTTTTATATCAGCAGGTACAACAATTTTATCTTCTATTTCACTCATTACTTTAATGCCTCTCTTTGTCTTCTCTCGTTTTCTTGTTTTATCCAATTAGTTAGCATAGAAACATATACATCACGCTCCCATGGCATACAATCTTCAATCTCACTCAACGAATATTTATGATGTTGTATCAGTGCAAAATTAGTTTCGAAATAGGCCTCTAGGCTGTTATGGGAGAGGCTGATTCGAAAAAATCTGCTAGTCCTGATAGAACAACAGTGTTTTCAACTTTCGTTGTTGGATTAATAACTTTCATTTCATGTCTTAATCTAGGCATAGTATCAAAAAACTTTTTGATGTTTAAGAAAGAATCTTGTGATAAGTTCTCAAAAAACTCTTTAATCTCATCTGGTGTACTATCTTTACCTGGATATACCTTGTCACCCTCAAATATGTGATCAACACATTTAGATAGAACCTCAAATACTTCTTCTATCGTAGCGTTATCCATACTTGTCTTGCCAGACTTTAGTACATTCAGTGTTGGGTATTTTAGTACAACACCAAGATTTCTTGCTTCATCAACAATAACCTTATTTGTGTGGTCGTCATCTACTTCCACATTAATTTTTGTTAAGTCTACCTCAACATCAGCGTATGTTTTCTTGTCATCTGGACACAATACTTTAAATTTAGAAATCTCACCTACTGACTTAGCTCTTATCTGTAAAAAGATATATTCTAAATCAAATGTTGGTAGTTCTTCTACTTTTAGTGTGTTAAATGTACAAGTGTCAACTATCTGTCTTGTAGCTTCATAAATCTCAGTTTCTTTCTGAGATTCCATAGCCATCAATAATATCTTTTCTTCTTTTACTAGAAATGGTCTATATTTGACTTTTTTATCTTGTGATGGTAAAGTCAATTCATATGTCGGTGTATTTACCTTTGGTAATGCCATTATATCTCCTTAATTATATTTTCAGTGGCGGTACTTTAAATGGTGGGAACACTCTACCACCAGTTATCGGACCTATTGGTACTCGTCTTCTAATATCATTCAATACATCACGGCCGGCACGTCTTAATTCAGGAGGTAGTTTACTAAACAAACCACCAAATAGACCACCATATTTTACCGTTGGTACATTAAATTCTTTTTGTCCCATTAATGCTACATTATCTACTTCATCTATAAAGTAATTTACCCAATATCTAAATGTAAATGTAACATCAAATGTTTGTACATTATTTACATCATGTGAATACTGTACAGCACCTATTGTTTTAGGATAACAATCAAATAGTTTTACAGCGTAAGTTACATCATCTCTTTCGTTTTGACTAGCATAATTACCTAGTTGTAAAATATTGATTGGTGAAACATAGTCGTTGTAGTAATTGTAATTGAAAGATGTTGTACTCAAAGCGGCCTTTTGCCATAATTCAAAGTAACTTCTTTCTCTTAAAAACTTATCAGCATAAAATGTTGCTGTTATATCTGCTGATTTAAAATCATAGGCAATTTTTCTAGCAGGGCCATTGTGTCTAATTTCTTTCATAGTTACATCTCTTTCAGGCATTGTTATTGCTGAACAAAATGCTTGTACTCGTCTACCATTGGCCAAATGTGCTGACTTTAAATCTTGTGTGAGAGCAAAACCTCTGTTCTCATCTGTAATTTCTTGTGAGTAAACAACTTCATTGTCACTGGCACCTTGTAAAGCGTCACCAACACCATTTGGTAAATTAAATTCAACATAGTATCTTGCCTTTCTAGCAAAACCCTCTGCTTCATTTATAAATGCCTGTATTCTACCCATTGTAGAATCTGGATTACCACCTGCTCTTTGCTTTAATCTAGTATCGCCTTGTACATTGTCTAGTGACCTATCTCTAGGAATACCTATACGAACATCAAAACCACCAAATCTTTTGCCGCCTCTTAAAATTGCCATTAAATCATACTCCTACTGTCTGCCCATACTCTAGTTACACCAGCCTTTTTAAATTGTTGTACTGGTAAATATACTGCCATAGCAGCTTCATCAAAATCTATTCTTAAAAATTGTGATCTTACTTTACTATACAAATATTTTTTAATAGTTGGTTTTGCTATTGCTATATTTTTGATACCATCATAAGAGGCCTCAATTTTAGTTTTAGCACTAAAACCACCTGTAGAAAACTTTTGCATTCTTTCTAATAATCTAAATCTTAACAAATAAGGCAAGTAGTGAAAGTTCATACCCATAAAACCACCTTTAATAGGTTCTAAAGGTAAGACTAGCGGAAATGCATCATAGTAAGGTAATGTCTTCTTAAACTTAGGGTCATAGAAGAACATATTTAATCTTCCAACACTTGGTCTACCAATTAACTTACCTTGATTCATCAACTTTCTGGCTGTAAATTTATCAGATATTGATTGAACATTCGTTCTATACCAATTTGCTGACTTTTTTACACCACCTTGTTTATCTACTAGCGGGTCCAGAATACTTGCCATAACTATATTTATACGCCTAATATACAAAAAGAGGTAGCGATTTCTCGCTACCCCTTAAAGCTTTCAGTTTAGAGAGAGATAGATTACTCTTCCTCAGCTAATTTACTAAAGTATGACAAAGTATCATCTTCGCCATTATCAGTAGCTGTTGAAGAAGCAACAACTGTTTCGCTTTTCACTGGTCTCGTAGCTTGAGGCGGGAGGTTTGCATTTTCTACGGTACTAGCGTTTCTATCGCCTGTAATTACCCTATTCAGTTTCTCTTTGAGTTCATCATAGGTTTTAAAATTACTAAGGTCTAAGAAAGGTTTTAGAGCGTGTTGTTTAGACCAAACTTCTTTGATCTTGTCATCACTTTCAGCAAGTGGTGATACACCCTCAAACTCGGATTTATCATAGTTCCAATAACCATCAACTTTTCTAATTTTTAGTTTAAAGTTAGCACCTTTCCAAAAATCAAATGGGTTGATTGGACTTTCATCTTCAAAAGCCGGTTGCATTGACTCTGTGATCTTGTCAAATATCTTTTTACCAAACTTGAATAAGAATACTTTACCCTCATTCTCTGGATGTTTTGGATCAGATACAATCATAATGTTAGAGTAGTAAGATAATTTTCTTTTTCTCTTTCTAGCAATATCTTTATCACTATCTAAACCAGTATTCCATAATCTACTATTCTCCTCTGACACAGGATCTTTTTGACCTAGTGTTGTTAGAGAGTTCTCAATAAACCAGCCACCTTTGTCTTGGAAGGCATGTGACCATATTCTCTGCCAAGGTAAGTCTTCACCCTCAACAGCAGGTAGAAATCTAAGAACAGCATAGCCATTACCAGTTTTGTCTAACTCTGGTTTCCAAAATCTATCGTCTTGGTATTTGTTTTTATTTGATTGATCTTCTGGAGCAAGGTTTTGCTCTAGTGCTTTTGTTAACTTGTCAAAATTGCTTGACGAGCTTTTTAATGTTTCGAAATCCATATTATTCTCCTTGTATGTGTATTCGTATATTGTATTTGTATTGTCTGTTTAATCGACATGTTTATTTATAAGACTTTCTCGTTGTTTTACCCACTTTTTTAAGCCTGCCTTTTTAGTATCTTCGTCCCAGCATTCTTTAGGTAGAGACCTTGTCTTTCTAAATTTTTTGTACTTTTCACACCATCTTATTATAGCGTCTAAAGTTTTATAAACTAAACTATCAAACATATGTCTAATATAACACACTACGCTGTAAAAGTCAATGCTCATTTGATTTTAAATTTCTTTTGGAAGTCTGCCATATTCATATACTCCAGATTGGTTACAGTACCGTCCCACTCTAATGGTGGAGAGTTCACAGCATTTGGTGTATTCAAGTCTGGATTGACCTTTATAAACTTTACTCTCTGGTTTTTGTTCTTACCATTGAAGTCCCAAAATGTCTGTTTCCATTGTGTCACCCAATTGACACTAGGTGTTGGTGTACTTTTTGCCAAAGCATAATTAGGTGTGCCTTTGTACATATTGTTTAATAGATTAGTATGGCTATTTAAATCGTGGCCTACCAAATATACTTCTTCAGGTTGTTCTCTTGTACAAGCAATATAGGCTGATGTAGGACCACATGCCCAGCCATGATCTTTTGTTTCATGTAGTATATCATTTATACAATTAGACTTGTCGTTGTCTTTACACCATGATACCTTGATTGTTTTTTGTTGTATGTGTTTTCTTTGATGAGATTTATCTTTTTTAATTATGGTCACCATACCTGCCACATTTGAGCCATGTAGTACAAATTCATTTGTTTCAGGTGTTCTCTCATTTTCATAAAATACACCCTCTGATCTTGCTAACTCTACGTCTTCAGGATTGGCACCTCCACTCATTATATTTTCATATAATTCAGCAGGTACTTTTGACCAGTTTCTAAAGTAACATTGATTTTCATAAGCATATCCACTATGATAGATTTCATGCATTATGCCCATGTCAACTGCCGTCAATACATCTGGTGTAAAATCTCTATACAAGGCATTACAACCATATATTTTGCCATATGGTTTTAATTGTATTAAGTCTAAACTTTTTCTACTTTCACCATTACCTATACAAAATACTCGGTTCATACAAATACATCTTTCATTGTCAATTTACATTCTGTAGTATTAAAGTTTATAAAAGGTCTTAACTTGGTAAGCGTAGATGAGATTTTAGGCCATACAACCTTCTCGGTAATCTCTTTAGAAAAATTCTTGCTAAACGATAAGAAGTGGTCAAACACGATAGCGGTCTGTAGCGAGAGTTTTTTTTGAATAAGTAATCGTAAAAATCTAGGATGTTGTCCGCTATGGCATATGAAACCATCATCAAAAGAAATATTACGAGAAGTAAAGTCATTACAGATAGATACACAATCGTTTCTGAAATGGTAACCAAAGGCTTCTTTCCGTTTCTTATAATCCAAGTAAACATCTTTACCATCTCTTTGTAACAAATTACCAATCCATCCCTTGCTATCTGAAGCAAAGTTAGCAACAAAGAAATCAAGTATATCATTTTGTCCATATTGTTTACTTAACTTATGAAAGAAATATCTATCGTTTCTTTTTGTAAATGTTTCAAGTTTACAGTTAACCTTTCCTTCGTATCTGACATAATCGTAAGTCTTGGTTGTGAAGTGTAACTTAACTCCCAAATATACTTTAAATACATCATATCCTCCATACATAATTATATAGGCAATTGACCACACTTCGGATATTTAAGCATTCTTAAATTTGTAGCTTCTAATTTGATTTTCTCTTTTAGAGATTTTGATATTAATGGTTTTGCTGTTGCTGGGTCAATTTCAAGTTCTTCACAATATAATACTACAGCGTCCATGTATGAACACTTTTTTTCTTTGACCATGTTTTCTATTTTTAAACTAAATTCTTTACTATTCATTTTCACTTTCTATATATGAGGTGGTTACTACCGCTAGATTTCACCACCTCTGTTATAACATTACCAATATAACACAATTGGCCTAATTTGTCAATGTTTTAAGTGTTAGTACCTTTTAATAAATTTTTATTCATTATCATATCAAATGTTTGAAATATCATACACTTGTATGGATCGGATGGTGATTCTGCTACTGCTAATGTTTGGTGTTTGTCGTTTATGTAGTATGTTATAGCGAATACTATTTCGCCATCTTCTTTAGCGCCTTCTTTACCAAAACTTACATTGATAGCAGTAAAGCCTTTATCTTCTATATACTTATCTACTACTACTGGTAACCCACACATCATTGGCATTGTCATACCAAAAAAGTCATACTTTTCCATATCAGCATAACTGATTGTAGACCAAAGCAGTGATAATATGATTATGATTGATTTCATAGTCCCTCTTGTAAGGTTGGGACTATTTTACCTCAACCTTATCTTTGTTTAGTTTCTCGTAATATTTATAAAAACCATCAATCGCTTTTATAAGCTCTTTCTCATAGTCTTTACGTTCTTTGACAAATATTTGTGATGTACCGTCTTCACTAGCTAACATAATTACTATTTGTTCAATAGGGGTACCAAATGTTTCTTCATACATTATGGCATAAGCCGAACATTGCATAAAGTAATTGTCAATCCAGCTTTCTTGTCGCTCCTTGTTGGCTGTCTTAAAATCTATTACAGATAGTTTACCATTGTACTCAGCAACACAATCTACTTGACCAGCAATTGTTAGTTTGTGACTAAACATAATTGCCTCTAGCAAGTGTATGTTGTCAATTTGATCTACATATGGTTTTAACAGTTTAAATAAACCTAGTGGTAACACGTCACGGATAGATGGTGTTTCGTTCTTAATATATTGTTCTACTAAAGTATGAGTTGCTTTACCTCTCCTTGAGGCTCTACCCATTTCCCATTGAGCAACCTTTTCACCAATACTATCTCGCCACTTTTGTAGGCCTTCTTTTTTAAGAATACCAAGTACAGTGGTTACAGATGGATAATGTTTACCATCTACATCATAAAATCTAAAACCATCGATTCTTTTACCTTTGGTTTTAGGCAGTTTTGATTTATCTAAATCAACAAAATTAAATTTTCTAGTCATAATATCTCCAATATATCATCATTTAACATAAAAGTCAAGCCTAGGTAGACCTGTATAATGTCATGTGGTCTTTTATCTTCTCGGGATCGTTTCTTAACTCTTCCCTATCTTCTTTTCAGCTAGGTTCGTAAGACTCATAACAAGTCTTATTACTTTCATTCTTGTAAGCTCTTAATATCTGCTTACGGTTTTCACCATCTGACCTATACGAGCAGTGTACCCACCCGGAATTAGGTTCATCTAAATTGTGAAATTCCAATATCATCTGGTCAAAATCACAGTTCTCACTGATCCATTTTACCAACTCAGCGTTGCTCAATCCAAACACCTCGAAATCGGCCGCCTGGCCTTTGGCATGTTGTGAATTTTTGCTTGAGCCTATGGCTTCACACAACTCAGGACTACGGTACCCACTTGATATAGTTACCACTTTACCATAATGATCTCGGACTTTTTGTAAAACATTTACACAAAGTTCTTTTAGAGCATTCATATGGTCTTCGCTAGGGTTATTACTAATCCCTTTACGAACAGCTGTCTGTGAAGCTGTCATCTCTTTTAAAGAGAAGTTATTGCTTAGTTTCATTTAATCTTTCCTTTGCTTGTAATTTAAGTTTCTTTGCCTCTTTTAATAAAGACCAGGAAACACTACCTCTATCTAT
>Ga0181394_1000824_pt1 | contig 13504 bp, 8 predicted proteins | sample 17SPOviralmetaG_FD_130123 | JGI IMG/M metagenome (GOLD analysis project Ga0181394, IMG submission 130123) | Marine viral communities from the oligotrophic San Pedro Time Series (SPOT) site, San Pedro Channel, CA, USA - 17 SPOT_SRF_2010-11-23 | ecosystem: Environmental > Aquatic > Marine > Strait...
TGTGCTTCTGCCAACATATCGGTGGTCAGCACCTATTCCACCATTTGCACTGCCAGCTGCAGTTCCGTATGGATAGGTATGTTCATAATAGCGTTGACAAAGCAATAGTTCTTCCCCAAATGAGCGGTGCTCGAAATCTGTTGCCGAACTGCCTTGTTCAATTTGGACACCAGTAATATGAAAATTGTTTGCAGTATTATCTGCATGATTTACTTGACCAACTGCTTCATCGCCAGTTGCATAGTTTTGCCATGTACTTTGCAATGAACCACTAGTTCTGTTTGAACCAGCAGACAAGTACCATGTAAATTGCCTTCCTCTTGTATTATCATTGTTGATTGCATCATGAGTGTTGCCAGGAATAGTAATACTCTTATGTTCCCATGTATTACTTGCATTAATAGTGTAAGAAAATGCAACTTGTTTTCCACCTTCATCTTGGAAAACATTTACAATATTTGTACCAGTTTTGGTTGCTTTAACCCAGAAAGATATAGTTACTGGTGCCGGACTTGAAGTTCCAGTTCTTAATCTTTGTAAATCATGACCCTCAATACGGTATTGCAATTGTATATATGAACCGGCACTAAGTGAACCATTTGCAGTTGTGCAATCCATCTTTAATGCTTTAGTGTGTCCATGTTGCACAAATGGTGGGTCTGTAACTGCTAATGTTTCTTGAGTTTGTGTCCATGTTCCAGAAGTATCTATTGCAAGTCTCAACCTATCACAAGTATGATATGACCCACCAGAAGATATACTAGAAACCGAAGTTGCTCTCTGGGCCACTTGCATACCGCCGTTGATAGCAAGATTTCTACGACCAAGATTTTCTGCATAAAGTTTTGCAGTAGATACTGCATCATCAGCAATCTTTGCAGTTGTAACTCCACCATCAGCGAGTTTTGCAGTTGTTACTGAACCGTCTGCAATGTCTCCGACTGCGACTGTGGTGTCTGTGTTTAAAAGTTCTGCGAGATTTTTTGCGTTAGTTGCCATTAGACTTGATACCTCACCATTATGTTTGAACTATTTAGTGGAGTAAAAGTAAATGTCAAAGTGACACCACTAATTCCGTAGTCCGTTGTTGGTTGCATACAAATACCATTGTAAAATACAAATGCGTCATTAACGGCCACTGCATTAGAAAGAGTGAATGCTGTTGATGACCCATTACCTGTAAAGGTGTCTAATTGATAACCTGTACTTCTTCTTTGAACTCCACGGAATCCAAGATGTTTCACTTCAATCTCTGCGTTATTTGCTACATTTGCAGTAAAGGTTAAAGTTGCACCAGATATACCATAGTTTGTTGATGACTTCTGAAGAATACCATCAACGAACACCATAACACTAGATGCACTAGTTGGTGTTTCACTTAATGTATATGCGGCGGTCGAACCATTACCTGTGAACGTGTCAGTAGGAAATGTCTTCATGTTTGCTTCTAGTTCGTTGATACCAACTGAGCCAGGAGCAGGTTTTCTAGTATATGTTCCGATACCATGATGCACTACATAAATCTTTTCACCAAGAGCAGGTGCAGAATCAAACTTTAAAATTTTAGGAAGGTTATTACTATCGTCAATAATGGTGTATGCAGAAGTTGGTTCTTGAACAATGTTTGATAACACGACCATAACATTATCCTCGTTACCGCCAGGCACTTCATTCGTCAGAGTGAATTGAGTGGCAGAACCAGTTCCAGTAAAATCCTCTTTGACAAAGGATGGACTTAACCTATTTGTTGCTTGTACACCAATATAAGACATTACGTTACTTCCTGTAGAATTCCAGCGACAATATCACAAGTGCCTGCACTTGCGTATGCGATTACCTTATCGTTTGAGTTTAGAACAACCTTCTGTCCAGCAACCACTTTCAAAGTAGCACTGGCAGGGATAGGAGCATCTTTTACAATGTGATACGCCTTGTAAATTAAGATTGTTCCACCAGCAGAACCGTCTGCCGCACCAGAGTTTTGTGCGTATGTAAATGTTGTTGCACTTGGTACGGATGCTACCTTGTACACACCATTCACAAAGTTTGTTGATGAACCTGTAACATTCACATACATACCGACCTTTAGTCCGTGTGCAGATGCAGTTGTTACGGTTGCAACGTCTGAAGAAGATGCAATACTAGAAACTGTTCCTAGTGTCGCACTTGTATCTTGAATAAATGCAGATACCGTGATACCAGAAGTTCCAGTGTTCGCTGCGTCCAGTTCGATGAGAATCGAATTGACTCCACTTGAACCGTTGTTCGCAGTATAAACTGTTTGCGGCCCAGTTGAAGTATCTGACGCATCCGACTGATAGAACTCACCAGCAGTCACAATACTTGCAAAACTGTTTACGAAATTGTTTGCCATTTTTACCTTCCTGTTATCCTAATGCAACGGCAAGAGCAATACCAAATCCTTCAGTAGATATTACTCCACCAATTGTTGGAAATGTTAATGTTCCTGTCATTCCACTGTTTGTAAAACCTGTTCCGACATTGATAGTGTTTGCAAGTGCAAAAGTGACTTGGTTATTACCATCACTTGTCGTTGTTATTTGATTTGCAGTTCCTTGAAAGTCAAGAGATTCACTCTCACTTACAGAACCAGCAGAACCACTATCAGCAGTAAAATCTAAATCAGTGTTACCAACTGCTGTGTTCAATAATGTGATTGCTTCTACCACATCTGTAGCAGATGCGATAATTCCAGATGCACCAGTAACATTAGCGATGTCACCAACATCAGTTGCGAGTTCGTTAAATTCTACTCTCCACTCTTCAAAAGTGAAGGATGCTGGTGCGTTTCTATCTGCCATCTTTTTCTACCATCTGCAACAAGAGACTTTTTATCTCATGCATTTCTGACTTTAAAGTATTTATCTCTCTTGTCGCATCCCTTAATTCATCTTTTTGTTTTTGTGCGTTCTTTGACCTTTCGATTGCGGCCCTATATGCAAATACGTTTGTGTTAACAATTGCCTTAGAACCCATGTCTCTGACAAGGTGTTCGTGTCCTTCTACTTTTAAATAGTCACTCATTAGGTCGCCAATGCGATTGCTCGCAAGTCCTTTATCCTTGGTGGTTCAGAAGAGTTGACCCCTTGCATTCTAATCTTGATTGCGAATGCGATAAACTCTTCAAGGTCATTCTGTGTGTACTCGTATTCAATAAAGTCATCATTTGTTGTAGATTCATTGACAGAGATATCTGGCCCGCCACTTGTGTTAAAGTATCTCCAACCGATTTCATCGAAGTCGGATGCATCGTCTGAACGAAGTATCTTATACATGACTTGAATTTCTGCACCAGCGAATCTTACTGCACTGTGAAGAACTCTCAATGCGGTTGCCGGATTTTGCAGTGTAACTCTCTTAGTACAATAGATTGCCTCGTTACTATCCCCATCTGGTTCTGTCGGAGCGACATAATCAGAAGTTGGGAACACTGCACTAGAACTGTCGATATTATCAAGACGGTTGGTAAATGCAACTACAGTCTTCTTATCCAAGTCAATTACAGGAGACAAGTTCTCTACAGTAGATTGCATTGTCAAGTCTAAGAACATTGACTTACTACCAGCAAGTTCATTTGTTTCGTTGATAGAAGATGCAATCAGTTTAGGATTGTTAAAGTAATAGTTTTCTCCAAGGGTAATAATTTCTGCATTCTGAGGAGTTAAGGCCGCAGTGCTATAAGATGTCTGTGAACCACTTGGTGATGTACCAGTTGTTGCACGAATTTCACCAGTAACTTGTGTATTTGGATGTTCAATAATTGGAACAAGTGTTTGTACACCATCCATCATTGCGTTTTCAGTTGCGACAATATTACCACCACCACTTGTACTTGCAGTATCAGATTGTGTAGTTGTACTGATAACATAATAGTCAAGCGCTGGATTTGTAATAGAAGTATGTGTTTTGTTAATCTCTGTTAAAGGTACGTTATTGATTTGATACAATTCAACTGTTGCACCACTACTATGGGCCGCCGCAGTTGTACTGTCTGCACCTCTGGTAAGAGAAGAAACACCTGTACCAGAAATTGTACCTGTCATAATCTCATCACCAATCTTCAAGTGAATACTTCCAGAAGTTGCACTTGATGGGAACAGAGATACACTTGCAAGGGTTAAAGATGTTGCACTATTTGAAATTGCACCATTCAGTGTGGTTGTAATTCCAGAACTTACACCAGAGATTGTGACATTACTATCAACATCGTACATATGGTGGTCACGATGAGTAACCTTAATGTTTGTAGAGGATGCAAAGAATTGTAATGCATCTCTTTCAAGAGTTTTAGAAGGTAACGCATCATTTACAAGTGTGACCTTACCATTTACATTTGTACTGAAAGATGCACGATACAATGTGAACTTCAAGTCTTCAAAGTCATATGCAGTCCAAGTAGAGTTGTTCTGTGATTTAAAGAGAACACCAAGATACGGTTGTTCTGAAACCATACGAGAACCGCCCACATCTTTTTCACCCATTCTTGAAATCCATGCGAAGTATTTGTCTGAATCTGTTTGTAAGACGATTGCAACTTCCACACCGTTCTTGACATAGACAGGTGAGTCGAACACAAAGGTTGTGGCCGAAGTTGCATTACTTGATGTATTAACAGCTGCGGGCAAAAGAGTTTTTGAACCGAAAGGAAGAACCTTTGTGGTTGGATAACCATTTACCATCTCACGAATTTGACAGGTAACAGGTATACTTTCATCTTTACCAGAGAAGAATACGTCAACTTTAGTAAGATATTCACCACCTTCTGCCTGAGGCATAATGGATTGTGCTAAAGGGTCCCACCAACCAACGACTGCATCTCTAGTAGATGTGTTGGTTGTTGTCCTGTTGTCTCTCACAGATGTTCTAATAACGTCTGCGTTTCTAGTTGCAATGACTGTCTCTTGAACGGTTGTCAAGATACCAGTTGCAGAGTAAGTTGCCTGTGCGAATGATTCTGGTTCTGGGTTAGTCGAGTTTGTAGAAGACGATGTAAGTCTAAACACTCTTTCACCAGTTCTAAATCTTGGATTACCTCTTGTGTTTGGATTAGGAATTGCAAACACACCAGATACAGAGCCGTTTGCAGTTGTCACAAGATTACCACCAAGTGAACCACCTGTTGGTGTAACATATTGCGATACGTTTTGTTTATCAAAGAAAGGATAAACTCTCATAAGAGGTTTCATTCCAGTAACATCAAACGAAACATTTCTTGCACGAATGAAAGGAATAAGTGCTCTTGAAACTACTCTATCACCTTGTGACTCTCTGTCAATACGAGGAACAACTCTTGTGTTGATACCTTGTCTTGTCTGTCTAGTAGTCGTAGTTGTGGTTGTTCTTTGAAGAACCGCACGACCTCTAGGCTGACCAAGGTTAATAAATCTATGTTCTCTACGTCTACCACCTGTTGTAGTAGTTGTACCAGACCACTGAGTTTGCCATGCGTTCCAAACCGTACCGATTGCATTTCTGTTCTGTGCAAAGACGGTATCGAAGTTACCTTCACGGTTGATAACCAACGCAGGCGCTCTTTCTGTTTCAAACCACTCATCACCAGATGGGGAAAGTTTACAGATACCTGTCCAAGTAAAGTTTAGAACAGGATTAAGGTTTTCAATTCTAGTTGCATATGGTTGTTGAACCGCAACAATATCTGTGTATGGAAGTGTTACTACATCGCCAGTCTTACGATAGTTGTTATTAGTTCTCTGTGCATCAGTAGTGTTTTCTTCCGAAAGAGTAATACCCTTCATCTTATACTGTGGGCGAAGTTCACCAAGTTCCATGTCCATAGAGTTTCTATAGTCTGGATGTTGAACGTCACCAGTAGAGTGACCTTTAAAATTGTCTACAAGGAAACCAGACTTAAATCTATTCAGACCATTTGCGTCTAAAACCTCAAGTGACTGGGCCTCTTGTTCTAATAAGTTTAGTGCAGTGTAATATTCTACATTCTCAATACGTTGTTCAAGTTGACCGATATCACGCATTGTATATCTGCGATTATCTTCTTTAGTAAGTTTTGCATCATCAATGTCTAACATATATGCTGGGAATGTTAACTCTGCAAGTTTCATTGCATTCTCAACTGGTTTCGGTGCGTCTGGGTCTTCTGCTGGAGTACCAGATGCAACCTTAAATTCACCTTCAGATGTTAAGAAGAGTGTATCTACACGGGCAAGGAAGAACTCAAAATCATATCCGATATTTGAATTATCTTTTGGTACGAGAGTGTTATGACCACCAGTACCAGTGAATGAACGTGAACCAAAGTTGAAGGACATAGATGTAACCTTCTTGGTTGCGATACCTTGACCACTTGTTGCAGAAGTCATAGTTGCATCGGCAACTCTTGGTCTAAAGTCGATTGAGTTTCTTAGGTCAAATTCACCAGAAGGTTCACGAACCTCTGGGTCAACTCTTGTTGCAGTGTATGTTGGGATTTCTTTATAGTCAACACTATATGAATCAACTGTGAAGAAGTCACCAGCACCATGTTCAAAGTAATTGTAAACTACTAGAATTCTACCAGTAGGAGTAACCGCATTACCCTTTCTTACAATCCTTGCAATATCATAGAAGTTGTCTCTTTGTCCAGTGTCAAGAGTAAATCGTTCAGTAATATTTTTAGAACCATCAGTCAATGTATCAATAGTACATTGTGCATTTGATGACTGTCCTGTTACAGTTTCGCCTGCAAGAAATTCTTTATTGTTCTGTACAATGTGACAAAGGACACTGGCGCCAGGGATTGCAATTGCTCTTGCACCAGAAGTTCCACCAACGATAACCTCACCTTTGGTGAAGACACCACTCAAACCAGTGAATGTAAACTGTGGAAGAACTGCATCGGCCGATGCGTTTTCTGAGTCAAAGACTGCCCAGAGTTTATATGCGTCTGCAACACCAAGAGAGATATCTTTGTGATGTGCAGATGTACCATATGCGGCACCACCAGCAACACCATCATTATCTACAACACAGACAGATGCAAGTTGTGCTGTCTTTGGAATTTCGGCAGACGCAGTTCTTGTAACTGTTGTTGTAACTTTACACTTGATGTTTGCGATAGGAAGTGCATTAGTATTTGTAATAGTAAGTGTATTGCCAGATGCATTGAATGTTGTGTTTGATGAATTCAAGTTAATAAGGTCACCCTTTGCAATTGCACCAGAACCATTATCATCCAGAACCGAAACAACAAAATCTGTATTTGATTTGGCTGAAAAAGTTTCATTTGAATCTGCGGTCATAATTAACTGTCCACCAGATGTGGAGTTAATCACAAACTGTCTACGGAAAGTTGCAGAAGTAACAGATGTATTACTGTTGGTATCAGTTTTTAATGTCTTAATATTATTCTTTCTCAATTTTCTGAGAAGAAGGTTTTTGTTTTGGTCTTGAAGATTTACACGTTTTCTTGTTGCAGGCACAGTTGTTGTTGCAGTGCCTGGCGCAACAGAAACCGCAAGAGTATCATCATCAGTGATGGAAGAAACAATCCTATCACCCACACCAGCAATATTGATAACATCACCCACACGAAGTTCAGTTACGAACTTAGTTCCAAAACCAGAAACAGTTGTACCAGAACCAGCAGTTGAAACCGTACCACTTAGTGAGAACGATGTATCAAGAACTGTATCGGCAGTAAAATCTTGACCACTATCTGCATCGTCCATGAATACTTGTTTGACTTTATCAAAAGTATTTGTGACAACGGCAGAGATTGTCAAATCTGCATTTGAACTGTTCTCTAAAATTTCATCAGTTTCAGTAGATGAAGTTGAAATAAGTTTTTCACCAGTATTGAAAGAACCAACAACATTGATTAATTCGATAACCGTATTTGAGGCCGCATGAATAAATCCACTTGCACCAGACGTTGCACCAGTAACCTTTGCGCCGATTGTAGTACCACCAGATGGAATACCAGACATTGTAATCTTAGTTGTCATACGAATGTCAAAGAGATAAAGATTAAATTGTGCAGTGGCAGCAGATGCACTTGCAACCAATGGGTCACTAGTACCGTCTGTACCAGAACGGTGTTCAAATGCTCTTGCTCTTGCAACACCAATTTCTAAACCAGCGGCCTGACCTCTTGTTGCAGTTGCAACATCCCTTAATGAAATTTGTTTATATGGTTCAGTAACTTCACCAGTAATAAATGGTGAAAGGTCTGGTGTACCATGAACCTTGGTAACCTTTGTAAAGTTTCCTACCTCGGCAGGAGTAATCGCACCCTTAAATTCTTCAGAAGTTCTTGGTTTCGCAACATCAATAAAAGTTGGTGCAGCAGTCTCTACTTCATAACCACGAACATACGCTTTGCCCGGCGATACTTGAACCGCCATCAAACCTTCAGATGTATTTGCACCATCGTCAGTTGTTACACCAGCCGCATAGACACCTTCATTTAAACCATCGTCAAGAGATTCACGAATGTCAATACCAAAAGGACGTACAGAGTAATCACCAGATTCGTCATACGTTCTTCTTGCAAGTGTATCCCCTAAGACAGAATATTCTGTGTTTCTTGTAATCTCTTCAATGACACCATTCTTGACACGAAGGATTTCGATGAAGTCTTCATCCTCGGCAGAACCAAGTGGGAGTTTAGAAAGAGTAAGAGTTACCTTTAATCTGTGGGCACCCTTTGCATTTACGTTTGTTGACCCAGCCGCATTGTCAAGAAGTGACGTATCCGTTTCTGGGGTAATTAATGTTTCTGAAATCGAAAGACCAATACGATATGATGGAGTGTTATTATATTTGTCAAGAACAATTCTTTGTGAGGCGACACGAACAAACTGACCACGAACAAAGTACACGCCCTCTTCCACGTTTGCAGAAGAACCAGTTGCAGTTGCACTAGAGGCCTGTAGTTGTGCAGATGATGAGTTTGCAGTGATACCACCAACAACACCGTTTGCCTGAATCTGTTCATTGTCAGAGAATGTTGTTGAAACATTGTCCGTACCAGTTTGAGTATACTTTACATAAAGTGTAAGTGGGTCAGTAGTTGTTGCGACATCGAAACCGATTACTGTTGCTTTTACACCAGAGGTTGCACCAGTAATTGTCTTACCGATATAATCTGAAGCATAACCAGAAACAGGATTTGAATTGAATGTAGATTGTAATTTGACAGCATAGTATTCATCAGTAAAACCAGATTGGCCTGGAATTACCATTGCACCTTCTTTGAACATATGCGTACCAAACTTTTCAATTTGGTTTTGCAGTATGGACTGAAGTTGAGTTAACTCTCTTGCCTGTACGGCGAAGCCTGGACGAAAGAGAACACGATGGAAGTTGTCTGTGGTGTCAAAGTCATCGTAGTACGGTGACACATTCAAATCAGTTTTTTGCATATCTTAGTATTCCACTACTACTTTAATATCTTCTGTTTGGTCTGCTGCTCTTGAAATTGCCCTTCTGTTTTCTACATAGATTACTTCACCACTGTCTCTGTCAAGTTCTGGTGTTGCATATCCACTTACGAATACGACACCATTAGTTGTTGCAGAGTGACCTGTATCTACACTATAACTTGCACTTGATGACCCACCGACAACTGTTGCATTCGTAGAGAACGCAGTTAAGTTTTTATTGGTATCAAGTCCATACGAAGTATACTTTTCTTGAACATAGTACAGAATTTTGTTAGTTGCATCCCACTCAATTACACGACCTTGGGCACCAGTTGTTGCCTGTGTAATGAGTTCGTCTGCTTGATAATTGGTACTAATTGTACCAGCGATTTTTAATGCATTGGTAGTTCTTGCTGTTGCGACAGAGGCCGCAGAACCACCAGCGTTTGGGTTCTTTAAAATACCAACTCTTCTAAAATCGTTTACTTGTGTTGCATCTGAATCAGAAGGTTCAAACTTTCCTTGAACCATAACATAGTGACCACCAAGTTCTGCAATGTCATTTGTACCATGTCCACCAGCAGGTTCGATGATAGGAGTGATTGCACCGGCAGTCGCATTATTCCAAGATGTCAAAGTTGAACCAGAAATTAATGTTGATGCATTTGTATCTGTATAAATGTTTGTTCCTGTCAAGTCTACTACTGCGAAGGAATATCCCACACCAGCATTTTGCATACTTGTAAATGATGAACCATTACCAAACTCTTGGATTGCACCACCAGATACAACCAGTTTAATGATTGCAGTTGTCGTACCATCACCACGAACCTTAGTATAGAACGTACCATTTGGATATGATGAACCACCACTTGTTACCATAACAACATGGATAGGACGGTTCGCCGCAGAGTTTGCTGTCGTTGAGACAGGCATAAAGTCTGTGGTTAAGAAGTTCTGAACTTCTGAAGTTGTCAGAGAGTACATAAACTTTAAGTAATAATTTGCATCGTGCCAGAATGGGCCTGTCTGTTCAGAAGTCGGTTCTGCACCAGAGATGTTTGATGCACCAGTTTGAACAGGGTCACCATTGTATAATACTTTGTATACACGATTTGCCGAAGTCATGAAGTAGTAAGTAGAATCATATACTGAAGTTGAACCACTTGATGTTGTTGTTTTTGCTGGGTATGAACCTGTAGTTGTTCCACCAGATACATCGTGACGATACATATCAAATGCAGATGATGTTGCATAATCCCTACGAGGTATTGCAAAAGTTGTATTGGTTGTACCAATTAATTTTGCAGCAAGCATATCATCCCAATAATACGATTCTGGTGCAACACTATCAACAGGTGCTGGGGGAAGACTATCAGAAGTCGCACCCTCAGATGTCCAAGGTTGTGATTTACCTACGAACATATAATACTTGTCTGTGCCAAATGAATCCTTAAAGGCTGTGGCACTAGACTGTCTAAATTTTTCTGTGATAATTGCTGCCATTGTTTTTTCCTATAATCTTATTTATTCATACTGTTAAAGTGGGTTGAAACTCTCTTACTGTGCAATCTCCCATGCTGTAAGACATTCAAGCCCATCGTGTGAAAGAAGAATGGGCGCATTAGAATTGTAAGAACTCATGCGTACATCTAACGTCATCTGCGTAGTTTGCCCTGCGATAAAAGAAAACTGTGCGGCTTGAGCTTGGTAATAACTCTGCATTGTCGCTTGGTTGTACATAAAAATTGCCGCATCCGCATTGCCGCCTGATGTCATTAAATTTGAGCTATCCTTACCAAAAAACATTTGAATACCACCAGCGCCTGAACTGTTCATTCTCATTTGCCCCGACCATTGAACAAGAATTTTTGAGTTTGAAAACAATGGAGTGATATTCAGAGACTGTATTTGAGTAGCAGAACTATAACCCCCAACTACACTAATGGTTAAATCTGTGATGTCGGCACCAGAGCCAGTGTTACCTACAGTTCTGGTGTCGGTAACACACTGGATTACACTACCACTAGGCATCTGTGCTGATGGTAAGTTACCAGCAGTTAATTTTGATGCAGAGATACCAGATGCAACCTCTGTATTACCAACAGCACCAGCTGCAATCTTTGCAGTTGTTACCGAATCGTCTGGAATTGCTGTAATATCGGCATCAACTGCACCGGCGGCAATCTTTGCAGCATTCACGGCGTCATTTGTAATTGCGTTTGTACCAATAGTATCAATTGCCATTGTTTACCCCTTATGCGATTGTGCATCCAACATTAGATACAGCTGCCCATCCACCAGTTGTATTGTATACTAAGAGTACACTATCACCAACATCATTGAATGTAATTGTTGTTCCGTTTGCAAAAGTTGCTGGAGTAAGAGTTCCATCTCCACCGTCTGCAACCATAGTAATAATTTTCATTTGACCATTTGCACCATTGGCGAGTGTCAGTGCATCTGCACTTGTTGTAGTAACTTGTGTAATTAGTGAAGTAATATCCACTGCACCAGCACCAGAAAGTGCTTGTACTGTACCAAACATTGCACCCATAGTTTTGTTAGTCATTGTAACTGCATGGTCTTTGAAGACAAACTCATCGTTACCAGCAAGTAACGGAAGAGTTACAGTTCTATCGGCCGCAAGTTCTGATACTGCGAACACATATTGGTGGTCAGAAGATGTATCATTGATTTGCGGTAATGTTAAAGTTTTTGCAGCAAGTGTTTGAGTTGCAGTAGTACCAACCAGTTCTTGATTGCCACCGGCAGGAAGTGTCAAGGTGTTTGTCACACCGGCACTATGTGGTTGTGCGATAATCTTTTGACCGTGAGAGTTTTGTTCACAGTTAAGAGTGATTGCACCAGAGTTTGAACCACCACCTTGAATCTCTACTACTTGGTTTGCGGCAGTAATTTCTAACTCACCAGTTGCATTCTGAATACCTTCAGTAGTCAGAGTTGTAATTGTTTGGGAAGTAGTTGTACCACCAACAACACCATTGATTGTAGGTGCAGTTAAAGTTTTGTTAGTCATAGTCTGAGTTGCAGCAAGTAAACCTACTGTGTCAGACGTAAGAGTAGAACCATCACCGAGCTTGGTGTATACTTCTACAAAGTTGGCGTTGATTTTGCCTGCGCCACTACGAAGGTCATCACCTGTTCCGTCATTGGCTGAAGAACCACGCCCGATTGCTTGATATGCCATTTTTGGTTTCTCCTAGAGTATATTTATACCTTTATTTATAAGGTTTGTTAACCATCGTCCATCGTAATTACTGTCTGGTCGAATGTATTTGCTATCGTACTAAAGTCTACTGGAACACCAGCAGTCTGTTCATCAAATTTCTCTGCATTATTATCAAAAGTGACTAGTGTTTCAGAGAAGTCAGTCACAGTTGGAGTTGCACTTGAACTACCACTTTCTGAGAATTCATTAATCGTATCATCAAATGTGATAAATGAATCTGAGAAGTTACTGGTAGAACTAGTTGAACTGATATTAATCTCGCCAGGAGGCGGTACATTAATCCTTGTGGTAAATGCGGCCTGTGGAATATTAACATCACTTGCATCAAACCCCTCTTGGTCAGAATCAAACTTCTGAGTTGTATCATCAAAACTATCTACATTTCCACCACGTTCTGATACTTGATTAATTCTGAAATGTTTGAACTGTTCAATGTTATAATATGCTCTGTCGTTCTCACCACTTCTTGCAGTTCTTCTAAAGTTTGGATAATGTGCAAGTTCTGAATCTGTCAACATGGGTTCAACCGCAAAGGCATACTTTGCAAGGTTTTCCAGAGTAGGCCCGATACCCAAGTTTGCGTTTGCACGAACCACACCAACACTAATTGTATTAATTCTTGTAAGAGTAAGGTCACGTTCAGTGTTAGATAAGATTGCGTCAGAACCAACTGAAGGTGTTGCACGAACTGAAGTTCCATCATCCACCGTACCAAGTCTTCTACCAAAGATAGTTGTAAATACTGTAGTAAAGAGAGATGCAAGTTCTGGTGTGAATGTTCCTTCTGGTACACTAAGGTCACCGGCAGTGAACGCATTTATACCAGCAGTTACAGATGATACAATTGAAA
>Ga0181394_1000829_pt1 | contig 13445 bp, 14 predicted proteins | sample 17SPOviralmetaG_FD_130123 | JGI IMG/M metagenome (GOLD analysis project Ga0181394, IMG submission 130123) | Marine viral communities from the oligotrophic San Pedro Time Series (SPOT) site, San Pedro Channel, CA, USA - 17 SPOT_SRF_2010-11-23 | ecosystem: Environmental > Aquatic > Marine > Strait...
AATAATGATATTGGGTTAAATGACGGAAGAGTTTTACGTTTAGGAAATGGTGACGATACTTCTATTTATAATGATGGTTCTCACTTTAACATTGTAAACACTACTGCAAACCACGACATAATGCTTAAAGGTAATGATGATGGCTCACCTATTACAGCCCTCACACTTGATATGAGTAACGCTGGTGCGGCTACATTTAATTCAGGTGCAACTTTTGGTGGAAATCTGTTAGTAGGAAAAACTACTATAGCTACAGGCACTGCTGGTGTTGCTCTCAGGTCTAACGGAGAAGTTCGAGGCACTGTCTCTGGTGCTGAAGCGGCTAGGTTTTCAAGACTGAGTTCAGACGGAAGTATAGTTGGCTTCGAAAAAGACGGTGCAAGTGTAGGAAGTATTAATGTTGTAGCTAGTGAAATAACTATTGGGTCAAATGACGCTTTCTTATGGACATCAGGAAATAATAACGCATTTTTACCAGCATCAACCACAACTGGTGGTGCAAGTAATGGACTGTTAGACCTAGGAAGCACTGGAAGACGTTTTAAAGACCTACATCTTTCAGGCACAGCTAATTCATACAGAATGAAAGTATCCACAGCTTCGTCTGGGGCAAGTGCTGACGCATCTGCCGATGAACTTGTAGTAGAAAGTAACGGAAATTCTGGTATATCTATCTTATCAGGTCAGTCATACAATGGTTCAATTTATTTCGGGGATGCTGGCGTAAATTACGATGGCTTTATTACTTATGGTCAGGGCACTAGAAGTATGAGCTTTGGAACTGCGGCTGGAACGCGCATGACCCTTGACTCCTCGGGAAACTTGGGAATTGCAAAAGCCTCTCTAAATACATGGAGTTCAGGTTATAACGCATTGCAAGTTGGCGGCAGAGGGTTTGTTGGAGCGCATACTGGTAGTGACCTTTATCTTGGACAAAACGCTTCGTTTAACAGCGGTTGGAAATACGAACAGTCAGTAGCCGCATCGATGACTCAACACTCAGGTGGTAAAATTACCCACTTTGTTGCTCCTGCTGGTACCGCAGGAAATGCTATAAGTTGGAATACTGCGATGGATATTACCGCAGAAGGAACTACAACGTTAGCTGGTACTTATTCTTCAACAAATTCTGTGAATTATGTTCTGCGACTTCAAAGTTCAAGTAGTGGTTCAGCAGTAGCTGGTCACGGTACAGGAATACAGTTTTTAGGTGAAAGAAACGATGGAAACGTTCAATCATTAGCACTAATCCAGGCTGTAACATTAACAAACTCTGGCACAAGTATTGCCGCGGGTTTACATTTTTATACAGGTTCGGGTGGTGCGCCAAGTGAACGTATGAGTATCACAAGTGCTGGTCAATTTGTAATGCCAGGTGTTTATAATGACACTACCTCTGACGCTGCAAATATAAATGTTAGAAGTGATGGGTTACATAGGCGTAGTACTTCTTCCTTACGTTATAAAAATACTATTAACGATGCTACTCATGGATTAACAGAATTGCTTGCATTGCGTCCTGTTACTTACAAAGGGAATAATGATGGTGACACTGTATTTGGTGGTCTAATTGCAGAAGAAGTACACGATGTAGGACTAACGGAGTTTGTTGATTATGACTCTCAAAATAGACCTAATGCTTTGCGTTATTCCCATATGATATCTCTTTGCGTCAAAGCACTACAAGAACAACAAGAAATAATTGAGTCTCTTACGGCTCGCATAACAGCACTGGAGGCATAAATGTCAGGATACATAGGAGTTCAACCAGTACCGAAAGCCACGCAACGGCGTGAGTACTTTACTGCAACTAACGGGCAAACTAGTTTTAGCACTAGCGGGTACACTCCTGAGTATATTGATGTGTATATGAACGGAGTTAAACTTTCTCCAGCTGACTTTACTGCTACAAACGGATCTGACGTTGTTCTAGGGTCTGGCGCAGCAACAGGCGACTTACTTCAAATTATTAGCTTTTTACCTTTTTCAGTCTTAAACCAAGCGTTTAGCGGCACTCTTAGCGTAGCTGGAGCAGTAACAGCCAACGCTGGTGATGTAAAAGTAAGAAGCACTTCTGGCTCTACACTAGAACTTACCAACACTTCAACTACTCTTGGAGATAATGCTTTTGTAGGCGGTTTAGCTTTTAGAAATGATGACACTTCAGGAAGTCCACCTCACTATGCTGGTATAAAAGCAAGGACTGATGGTTCTGGTGGTACTGAAATGGATTTGGAGTTTTATGCTAACAGAGATAAGTATGAAACTGATGCTCCCCATATGATATTGAGGAGCACTGGTAATCTTGGCATAAATATTGCAGACGCTTCTCAGAAACTGCACGTCGGTGGAAACGCAATTATTACTGGTCTTACTCGGCTAGGCAATGGAACAGAAAGTTCTCCAGCGTATCAATTTGTCGATGACACAAACACTGGTATGTATAGGAGCTCTAGTGATGTACTAGGTTTTTCTACTGGTGGTGCAAATAGACTAACTCTCAATTCAACTGGTGCTATCTTTGCTGGCAACGTGGGAATGGGAACTATAAGTCCAGCCCCTGACTATGGTTCAGATATTGCTTTAGAAATTAAAGGTGCTAGTTCACCTGGTCTTGTCATTAATGATACTGGTCAAGGGTCTAAGTATGGTATTCATGCAGATTCAAATGACTTAAAAATTACATATGGCTCAGGAGCCTTAGCTACATTTCAGAATGATGGCAAAGTGGGTATTGGAACTTCTGCACCCAAACGACACATTCATTTGAATGGTGGTAACGAAACCACTAAGATTCAAATCACAAACCAAACAACTGGCAGTGGTTCAGATGGCGATGGTTTCCAAATTGGTATCGCAACCGACGGAACAGCAAATATAGAACAACGCGAAAATGCCGATTTGGTATTTACTACAAATAATACAGAACGGTTTAGGATTGATTCTGCTGGTTTAATTTCTGCTGGCCCATTTGGCGGTGGAGGTAATGCCATTATCGCTGGCTCTTCTTCACCTTCATTTACAAACCAACCTGGCACAAACTTACTTCTAAAATCTGGTGATGGTTCTGGTACTGGTGGCTCGTATATGACCTTCTCTACTAGTGAGGGTGGTGCAAGTGGTACTACTGTGAGGACAGCACAAGAACGTATGCGTATCGACAACTCAGGCCGAGTGGGAATTGCTAATGATACCCCTGGAGATTTTAATGCCTCTGGTGATGATTTAGTCATAGGTAATTCTAGTGGAAACCGTGGGATTACAATTCGTTCAGGAACTAGTAACAGTGGTAATCTTTTCTTTGCAGATGGCCTATCAGGTGATCAACTTTATAGAGGTTTTATTCAGTATCAACACGCCGACGATAGATTGGTTTTAGGTGCTGGAGGTGATGATAGAGTATGGATTTCTAGCTCAGGCAACGTGGGAATTGGAAATGCAGATCCTAGTGCAAAGATTGATGCCGTAACCAATAGCAATGTTTATGCGGCTGAGTTTATACAGCAAAACACCTCAAACGGTGATGGCGTACTTATACAAGTAGGCAGTACCGCAGCGGCAGACTATGTTTTAACGTGTAGAAGTAATGCTGGTGCGGTTTCTGCATTAGCAGTTAAAGCAGATGGTAAAGTTGGTATTGGGACGTTTTTACCTACTTGTCACCTTTCAGTAAAAGGCCCAACTAGTGATTCAGGTAAAATTACCGAGTTTTATGGTAGTCGCCAAGAAGGTTCTTTACAGGTAACAAATTATTTAACGGGCAGTGATAACGATAGAGTAGGGTTGTATTGGAGAAATTCAGGTGTTGTTAACACACGAATGTGGTGCGACGATACAATGGACATTCGTGTCCATTCTGGAGACCCAAGCTCCGATACTGACGGAACAGTAGTAGGAACACAAACCTTTAGTGGAACACACATTTATAAAACAGACGCTACTGACTTGGTTGTTGGACAAGCTGTAAGATTAGTCGGTAGAAAACTTGTTAAAACCACATCCGCTAACGATAAACTTTGTGTGGGAATTTATGCTGGGCAAAGTGGTAAAATTGTAGATAGTTTTGGTCAGGCTTGTAACGAAACAGACGGATATGGTCACGCTGTTATTGCTCTGGGTGACACTAGAATGAAACAGTCTGGTACTACAACAATAGGTGTTCTTGTAGACGGCTCAGTCGAAGCAGGAGATTTGTTATGTACCTCAGGCACAGCAGGAAAACTTACTGTACAAGCAGATGATATTATTAGATCATACACAGTAGGTAAAGCAATAGAAGATGGTAATGCATCAGCCCCTGTATATGCTTACATATATTGTGGATAAAGGATAATATAAACTACTAACTAACCCTGAAAGGAAATAAAATGACGGACAAAAAAACAAAAACTCCAGTCACTATAGATAATACAGAATACATGCTTGAGGATATGTCAGAATTAGGTCAGCGCTTAGTTCAACATGTAGCAGACCTTGATAGAAAAATTCAAAACCTTGGCTTTCAGTTAGAGCAAATGCAAATGGGTCGAGATAGTGTTTGGGCTAAACTTCAAGGAGAAATAAAAGTTGAAGAAGCTGAAATAAGTTAGGATTAACAATGGCAAGAACAGTAGTGCAAGCTCACGACCGCATAGACATAATTGAACCTAAGATTACTAAACTAGAGACTGAAAATCATATTCAGTTTAAAGAGGTGTTCTATAGATTAAAACGTTTGGAGATGTTCTTAGTGGGTGGGCTTGGCGCTACTATTGCTATGTTAGTGAGTATATTACTTAAAATGGGATAAATAATGAAAAAATCTTTTCTGTATATAACATGGGCTTTTTTAGTATTTTTGTTTTTAATAGTATTAGTACCGATGGTCTATGCAGATACTACGTTACAACCTTGCGATAGTACTACTAATAGCAATTGTATAGAAACAAACAGTACTACAAACTCCACAACCAACTCTAAGATAGACAGTACAACTACTGTTAAGTCTCCCCCTCCTTCTGCTATGGCTCCAAGTATTAACTCGTCTAACTCAGATACGTGTCATATAAGCGTAGCGGGGGCTGTACAAACCCAGATTCTTGGTATTAGTGCTGGTAAGACAGTTCGAGATTTAAACTGCGAACGTTTAAAAAATGCAAAAGTTATGTATGATATGGGGCTTAAGGTAAGTGCTGTGGCAATAATGTGCCAAGATAAAAGAATCCATTTAGCGATGGCAAATTCTGGTACACCATGTCCAATCAACGGTCTTGTAGGTGACGCAGCTACGACTGAGTGGGAAAACAATCCACATCTTGTACCTGGGTATGTAGCTGGAAAAAAGGAGGATTGGGATGAAGATGATATCAATACTGCCAAAGGTGCTGCTGGTATTGGTGGCCTTTTGTTGGCCTTGCTATTCTTACTCTGAAAATATTTTTGGTAACACAGAAAACGCGGCTTCAGACGCACACAAATGGGTAATGAATAACCTGTTACCGAGTCAAACTGGTTTGACTATCGAAGGTATATTCCACCGCTACACACTAACTAAGGATGCAACAAAAGACTCTACTGTGTCTATTACTAATAAAAAAGTGGGCAGTGAGGAGTATATCTACGAATATATAGATGACTGGAACAAAATTCCTGGGGGCACTAAAGTTACATACGACCCAATACCCTCTACTCTTGGTAATTTGTTTGGGGATGGTGAGATAAAAGTAACAGGAGATGGGTCGTTGTCAGATGTCACTATTCTTTACCACTACAAGTTTGATCCGTGCCACACACCACTCAGCGATCCGACGTGCCCAGATTTTCAAGATGCATTATATCAATATTTACTTGATAACAACTTGTTAGATTCTCCTAACGTCGAAGATCCTTTTTATAATCAATGGGTACAAATACAATTAGATGAGCAAGCAGAAGCAGAAAAACAAGAAGCTTTAGAAGCTCAAGAGGAAGAAGAAGAAACTGAAGAGCTAAGTGTAGAAGAAATACTTTCTGTGGCAGGAGCAGCAGAAAAAATTGCAGACTCTGCGCAACAGTTAGACATGATGAAACAGATAGCTGCTGTAGGAAAACTTGAATTATACTACAATACTGTTATAGATGGTGGTATATATAAAGATACCTTAACAATAGAAGGCGGTACTATAGAGGACAATTTTAGCGGATTGAGAAATCTGACTCAGGATAGTGTTCATAGAAGTATAGTTCGTTCTCAGTACGGCGACTAATAACGGAGCTAATATGATTAAAAAAATAACACCTATACTATTCTTGCTGTCAGCCACCTGTGCTTGGGCAGTCAATTCACCAATTAACGGTTTAGTGCAAGCCAACTGTTCTATATATACCACAACACCAGGCCAATATGGAAATCCTAGCCCTTGGAAACTTTCTACAACCCCTGCTGACGGTGGCGTAGAAGCAATCATACGCGTAGATATAGCTGCCGCTAACTACTACAATACTAAGTTTACCCACCCAAACAGCTTTAGTTCATCTCCAACTTTGGTTGATGCTATAGCGTGGACAGGAAGCACAGCAGTAAGTTCACATTCCGTTTCTGGTATGTCAGCCTATGAAGCGGCCAAAGTAGTTGTGAATAATACTACAACATTTAATATGACTTTAGCGGGTTCTACTTGGTTTAAAGTTGCATCAACCGCAAGTTATGGTTCCTCTAAAGCATTACCAGCAGGTAATTATACTGCTATGATCGTTGCTGAATGTATTGCAAAGTAGTTCTTTTACTGTTTGCGTTGAATTTAAACGCTCAAGCGCACGAGATGACTCCTGCGTACCCTAAGTTTAAACAAAGTTACATCGAAGGTGTATCAGTTACTGGTATGTCTTTGTTTAACAGACGCAGTGATGCTTCATACTATGAAATTGGTGTATTTACAGAAGGTTGGAAAACAATCCCGTTTGCTTCTACGTCGAAACTTATAAAGGTACGCTACACTAGAAGACATTCTTTTGACGTGTATGTCCGTAACGAAGACTTGGATAGAGTATATTATATTTGTACTATTTCAAAAATACTCAAAGGAAAAGCACAGACTAGTCAAATAGCATCAAGAATATGTTCCAGAGTTAAGTAATGAAATTATGGTTATACATTTTAATTATTATGCTAGTAACGGGTTGTACGTGTACGTTTGCGTATGCTGATAGCACAAGTAATTCATTAAGTTTATCTATTCCTAACTCGGGAAACAACTATCAATCAGATAAGTTTAGATCTGGCGACTTAGATTGTAGTAATGCTATTGGGTCTGCAACAAATATTGAATTTGGCCTTACATCTATTATTCAAGGTGGCACAGCAGAGAACAGCGGTAAAACAGGCGATATTGGTATTTACAGTAGAATTACTATACCATTAGGAAAAAGAGCTAAATCTAGGATAAATTGTAATAGGTTGTACGAACTGGAGCTGAAGAAAAAACAACTAGAAGTGATGAAGTTACAACAGGAAATTAACAGGTTGCGTGAGTTGGGTAATGACTTATCGTTTGAGAATTAGGAGAAGATTATGGCTGAAATGGAGGTAGGTGGTGTAAAGTTTTCTGGTTTTGGTAAGATTGGTATTGCAGTCACAGCATTAAGCACATTAGCAGGGTCAGCTTATGTGGGCTACGAGTTTTATTTTGATTATCTCGACCTGCGCGAAGTGGTGCAAGAAATTGATATTGATGCAATTAAAGCGGAAAATGAGCTCGTCTTAACAAAGCTAGATGACGCTATTGTCTACACCAGAGATATTAAGAACAACCTTAGAGATGATCTCCTTAAACTAGAAGGGTATATTGATAAGCTTGAAACAAAGATTGAAACTTCCTCAGAACATATAAAAACAACGCAAAGTTCTATAGACTTGGTACTAGAAGACGTTCTTAATCAAATGAACGAGGTGCAAAAAGACGTGACAGCTGCAATAAGAGAGGTTGAAACGTTAAATAGGGAGACAGAGAAGGATGTTCGTGATACAATGCGCGAAGTTGAAAATAGAATAGAAGAAGACATGACTAAGCTTGAAGATAAACTAAATGAAAGATTACAGGAAGCATTAGATAATCCCTTGGCTAATTAAGGATTTTATGATATGATAACTATTATTATAAACATATTTTTTGCACTAGTAATATTAGACTCAGCAGGAGTTATTTAATTATGGCTAAAAAATTACAAGAAGATAGCAAGTACGCAATGGCAGATGCCGATGGCGATGGGGTTATTACAGATGCGGAACTTGATCGACACGAGAGATGGGTTCGCCTAGAGAACGAAGATAAGTTGGCTGACACGCAACGTATGATGGCGTGGATTGCAATGGTTGTAACGATTGTAGCGGTCATTGTTTTATTAACTCCAGTTGTGGCTATAGACAGAGTTGCTACCGCGTCAGGTTTCTTAAATACGTTTATTGTGGCTCAGTTAGGAGTTGTTGTTGGTTTTATGGGGGCTACAGCCTTATCTAAAACTAAGTTAAAATAGGAGGATAACATGTTATCACTGCTAGGAGCAGCACTAGGGTTTGGTACTTCTATCATTCCTAGTATTCTTGATTTATTTCAGCAAAAACAAAAAGACGCTCAAGAGCTTAAAATGCTTGAAGCTAAAGGTAAATACGCGGCACAGCTATCTTCCCTGAAGTTAGATGAACTAGATGCCAAGGCAGACATTGCTGAATCAGAAGGTATATACAAGGCAATGGCAGCGGCAAACGCCAAGTCTGGATTTGCGGCAGCTTTATCAGGATCGGTACGACCAGTTGTAACATATTTATTTGTGGGTTTGTTTCTGACTGTAAAAATTAGTGGGTTATTCTATTCTATGAGTACAGGCGTTACATTTAACGATGCGGCACAAGCTATATGGAATGACGACACAAATTTACTGTTTACAAGTATAATCAGTTTCTGGTTTGGGTCACGTCAGTTTGCTAAACTAAGGAAAGGCGCTAAATGAGACAAAATTTTAAAGAGTGTATAACACGCCTTCTTGAACACGAAGGAGGTTTTGTAAATCATCCTGATGATCCAGGCGGAATTACTAATCACGGTGTTACTAAAAAAGTATATGAAGAGTGGGTTGAGCGTGAAGTGTCTGAACAAGAGATGCGTGACTTAACGCATGAAGATGTAGCTCCAATATATAAAAATAACTATTGGGATAGGCTTCGGGCAGACGATCTTCCTTCTGGGGTTGACTGGAGTTGCTTCGATTGGGGTGTGAATAGCGGGACAAGTCGAGCAGCTAAAGCACTGCAACGTATTGTAGGTGTAGAACAAGACGGCGGCATCGGGCCAATGACACTACAAGCAGTCGCTGAAGTAGAGCCCACAGAAATAGTAGAACAAATGCACCATATGCGTGATAAGTTTTACAGAGACCTCAGCACCTTTGACACTTTTGGACGTGGTTGGATAAGACGAAATGATGAGACTAAAGAGCAGGCACTTAATCTAGTAGAGTAAAGGAGAATATTATGGATTGGATTAAAGGAAGACTAAAAGAACCTTCAACCTATGGAGCTGCGGCTGTTGTAGGTGTAGGACTTGGTATACTATTTACTATGCCAATACTAACCTGGGCAGGTATTGTTTGTGCTATTTTTGGGTTAGTACTTAAGGAAAAATCAGACGAGTAAGGAGTTAAATTTATGGCTGTTTTTTCCATAAGGTCATTTGGGGGCATAGCACCTGTTGTCCCTGCTCGGTATCTTCAAGATAACCAAGCGCAAACAGCTATAAATTGTCCTGTGTTCCAAGGAAGTATTCAATCTTTGGGAGATATAGGAGCTTCTGTTGCTACCTTACCAAAAGTAGGAACTGTTCAGTGTTTGTATAGGTATGGTCAAGATGCTGTATCTGAAAATAATTATTGGTTTCATTGGACATCTGATGTTGATGTATGTCGCTCTCAGATAGCGGGAGATGTTTCTGAATGGACATTTTTTACAGGTGATGGTGGGCCAAAAGCTACTTATAACGCTATTGCTTTAACAGGTTCTAATTTTCCTGCAAACACAAGACCTTTAGGTTTACCTGCGCCATCAGCAGCTCCAGCAGTTTCGGCTGATACGTTTACGCCTGCTGCGCATCCGGCTCTCGTTATGCTTACTGACGCACACGTTGATAGTTTAACTACTGCGCATGGTATTTTAATAAGTACAACAGCTTCTGGCACTCCAAGTTATACAACAGTATCTTTATCAGGGACTATTACTTCAACAAGTGTAGCAGCCGCTATTAACGCAACATCTTTAGCTGTTACAGCAACAGAAAAAAGTGGAAGCGTTGAGATAAAATCAACTGGTACTGGAGATGCGGCTAAACTTTTTGTTAAATTTCAAACAGGAACAACTCCAGACACAGAAGGCACATTTACCTTACAAACTAACCCTAATCTTTCAGCTTCAGGTACTGCTGATAATTCTGCTTTTGTTGTTATTGAAGACTCAGAAATAGGATCGATTACGTCTGGCGATAAAATATTTGTAAGTACAAATAACGGCACGCACGCTAATGATGTTACATATACATTTAGCGGAACTCTAACAGCTTCTGCGTTCGCCACTTATCTTGATACTCAATTAGGTACAAATGTTGAGGCAACTGCGTACGGCTCTTGTGTTGTTTTAACCCCTCACAATAGTGGAACAGGAGCAAACGGAACTATAACTTACCGACGCAAGGCAAGCAATGTTGCAGTAACAGAACTAACAAGTAGTGGTTCAGAATCTGCTGGCCCTGCTAGAATATTTGTAACGCAGACAGATGTTGATAACCTAGAAGGGAAGTATTTAAAGCTTACTGTTAACGGGGTCGATACTATTTTACCTGTTTCTTCTGCAGCTTATGTTAGCACATTTGCCACGCTTTCGTCGTATGGAGTTGGCACTAAAGTATATGGAAGTATTGATCCTTTTGCAGTAGTTGAAACAACGGCTGTAGGCACTTCTGCATCTATTTCAGTACGCGGTGGAACGTACCCAGACACAGCTGTTTTTACTGAACAACAAAGCGTTGGGTATTCAGACGAAGACGAAACGTTAGAAACTCGTGTTTATGCGTACACTTATGTAAATAAAGAGTCTGGTTTTGAGTTTGAATCTGCGCCTTCTGCGGCTTCTGCTTCTGTTGATGTACGAGATGGACAGACTGTTTCTGTATCAGGATTTGCAGCAGTTCCCAGCGCAGGGTATTTAACGACGCACAAACGTATATACCGCTCTGTTGTAGGAACGTATTTATTTGTTGCAGAGATAACAGCAGCCGAAGCAAGTTTTACTGATGATATAAAGCCAGAAAGTTTAGGAGAAGTACTTCCTTCTTTGACTTGGAGTGAGCCACCTCAAACGCTTTCGGGGCTTATTAATCTTCCAAATGGTATAATGTCAGGTTTTACAGGAAGGGATGTTTACTTCTGCGATCCGTACCATCCTCACGCGTGGCCTGAAAATTATGTTCAAACACTTGATTTTCCTATTGTCGGCTTAGGTCGTATGGACACAACACTTGCTGTGCTTACTAAAGGTACACCGTACTTAATTCAAGGTACGCACCCATCTAATATGGCTGTTGTTAAATCTGATCTTGAACAGGCTTGCGTATCTAAAAAAAGTATTGTGAGTTTAATGGGAGGCGTTTTATACGCTGCACCTGATGGTTTAATGTTACTTTCCCCAGGAGGATCTCGTATTGTAACAGAGAATTTGTTTGATTATTCTCAGTGGCAAACATTCTTTAAACCTGAGTCGATACATGCTTACCAACAAGATAATCAGTATATAGCTTTTTATAATAACGGAACTCAAAGTGGAGGTTTTATTTTTGATGTTCGTAGTGGACAATTTATTTTACATGATATGTACGCAGATGCGGGATACCACGATTTACTTTTAGATAAACTTTTTCTTGCGGTTAACGACAGTGGAAACAAAGTAAAAACGTGGGGGACAGGTAGCAGTAAATCTTATACATGGAAGTCTAAAAAATTTACTATGCCCCAAGTTATGGGTTTTTCATGCGCTCAATTAGAAGCTGAAGGTTACCCCATGACTGTAAAATTCTATGCAGATACCACGTTAGTACATACACAAACTGTACAAAATAGAGATCCTTTTAGGCTTCCTTCTAAAGTTGGGCGCGATTGGGAAATGCAAATAGAAGGGTCTAAAGAAGTTTTTTCTCTTTCTATTGCTAATTCTATGTCGGAGCTTGCAAGTGGCTAATCTACCAACAGTATCGTCTCCGCTCCCAAGAGATCTGCAACAGTTTATTAGTCGAGTTCGAGAGGCACTAGACGGCGGAGGAGAAGATGCTGTTGTAACTGCCCGCCAACTTATAGCAGCGGGTGTAGTAAAAAATAAAAACGGTGGAGGGTTTACTACTGTAAACGGACCAATTGAAGCACCTCGCGCTCCTAGTAACTTAAGCGCGTCAGGAGCACTTGCTAATATTATTCTTAGTTGGAATGCTCCTACTTATAACGGTCATGCTTACACTGAAATTTGGGCACATACATCAAATGTTATTGGTGACGCCGTTCTTGTAGGTATGACTGCTGGAAATAATTTTGCGCATAATTTAGGTGATTCCGCAACACGTTATTATTGGGTTCGAAACATAAATCAAAATGGGACAGCTAGTGCTTTTAATGCTACAGATGGAACTCAAGCTACAACAGGGACAAGCCCTACGTATTTGCTATCATTGCTTACAGATCAAATTACTTCTTCTCAACTTGCTACAACTCTTAGCACTCGAATTGATTTAGTCGATGGAGCTGATACAGTTAGCGGATCTGTAAACGCAAGAATAAAAATAGAAGCTGACCCTCTTAAAGCACAATACACTGTTAAGATTGATAGTAATGGTCACGTTTCAGGATTTGGGCTTGGGTCTGAAGATGTAGATGGCACGTTAATAAGTAACTTTATGGTAGCGGCAGATAGATTTTCTGTTGTTAACCCTAACGTAGTTAATGGTGCAATTACAATGTCTGTTGAGGGGTCTTCTAGTACAAGACGATATGTAAAAGTCCCTGAGACTGTTTGGAATGCATATACATATGTTAACGGTGATACACTAATTATAACTGGCATGGGAGAACACCCTACTAATGGACTTAATGGAACCTACACAATTTTTGGCAAAGCTAATGTTGTAAGTCCTGGGTATGGTAAAGTTATAGAAGTTGGTAGAATAAGACAGGGAGGTACATCTGGTTTTTTACCAGACTTAGACGCTGCTAGTGGGCAAACCGCAGAACAACGTATGGCTGCAGCATACCCCGATGCTAGAGGAGCTATAAACTTAGACCAGAAAGCTCCGTTTATTATTAGTACAGGGTCTACTACAATTAACGGAGTTACAGTACCTGCTGGCGTTTATATGAACTCTGCTATGATTGGCGATGCTACAATCACAAACGCTAAGATAGGT